>OGVV01000038.1_pt1 | contig 12999 bp, 22 predicted proteins | sample 1575891 | NCBI WGS metagenome assembly OGVV01 (sample SAMN07581546, study PRJEB24739) | freshwater metagenome | place: Singapore | collected 2015-04
TCCAGATTGCCCAGCCATTGCCGCGCATAATATCCAGCACGTCTGGCCATTCGAAGTTAGCGCGGACAACCGCTGGCCCTAGCGCGCGGAACGCCGCTTCGGTCAGCTTGGGTTCGCGCCGGACAATCACACCGTGATCGCCGCCACCCCGTCGCCGGGGTTAATCGCAATATGCCGCTCGGTATTGGCTGGCACATACATGGAATTGCTCGCCGCTGCCGTAACCGATGCCTGCGGGCCAGTGTTGACGTAATGCGCAGCATCGGAAAAAACGACCGCGATTGCAGCGCCATCAGGTGCCGCTACGGCGGTTTTAGCAGTCGAACCGCTAGTCGTGACAGTCACAGCGGCCAAAGGGTCTTTGGCGACACCGAACTGGACGCCGCTGAGATACGAAACGTAAAGGGTCGCCATCGTTTAGCCTTTCAAGTGATCGGGATTGCTATAACATTCAGGAACGAAACTGTCACGTCAGTGCTTCCGGTATTGTCTTGCACCCACACTTCAACGTAATCGCCGTCGCTCATTTCGATTACGGCCTGAATGACGAAAGTGCTGGAACGCCCCGAACTATCGCTGGTTATGGCCTTTTCGCTCTCAACCACCTTCACGCCGTTCTTGTAGAACGAAAAGGCATATTGATGGTTGTTGCCGCCAACAGCCTCGTTTCCAACCCCTGTGAATTGGAAAAGCCGCGTGCGCCCCGCGAGATATGTCAGGCGATTGTTGCCGTTGGAAAAGCGTTCAATCTTCGCCCCGGCAGTGGTTGAGCCTGCAACCTTCACGCCAACGCCCGTTGTCACTATGTCCGTGGCGACGGCGTTGCCAATCATGCTATAACTTCCAACCGCGACTTGCAGGCGGTCAATAATCAGGTTGACTGTCTGTGCGATAAGGCGCGGCCAATCCTGCCGATTATAGGTTTCAGGAACAATTCTCACCGCATCGCCCCCGGATCAGCCTCAATAACCATCCCGTTTACATACGACCAGTTATTGTCCTGAATGCGCAGCCTCATATTCAGAAACTTGCCACGATGCTGCAAAGGAACTCGCCCGCTATCCTGCAAATTGCTTGCCGAACGCGATGAAACCACATCACCTTGCCGTTGCGCCGCGCGGACTGTCACGGTCAGCCCTGAAACAGCATCGGTATCAGGCCAAAGCGCCCGAATGCGCGCGCCTTGCGCGCCGAACATGGCGAATTGCGCGGTTTCCAGATCGGCGGTCAACAATGTGGGGGAACCAAGCACCCCAACTGCGCCGCCCTGAACGACATAAAGCGAAGGCGCGCCGCCCTTAAATCGTGGATCATCCAAGCTGACCGGCATGGTGTCAATGTTGGGGAACTCAACCGCAACTTGCTCAAGCGTGTCGCTGTTTTCAAAGCCCGCAAAAATGCCATCCACGTTCAATTCAAGCACGGTGGCGCGATCCAGCACCCAATTATAGACCCAAATCTGCCCCGGAACGCCGGGGATTGCCCAGCACACTTGCGTTCGCTGCGGATCAATAGTCGCATAAATGCGCTCAAACTCGTCGCCCACAGCCGCACGGAACGTCTGGTCGAACTTCTCATTGCCGATAGGCCGGACAGCCTGCCCGTCATCAATGGCGATAAAGCCACGGTCAGAATAGCAGAAAATTGTGCGCCCCGCCTTGGCAATTGAGCCTTTGGAAGCGCAACCGAAGTTAGGAGTGATTTCATCAAACTGGAACGGCAAGGAACTATCGCCAGTGAGCGACATTCGCACAAGGCGCTGGCGTTGCAAGATCACGCCGTATTCGCCCCCGGCAATGCCCATGACCTCACCGCCCGTAAGCATCGGCTGTTCGCCAGCTTGGTTGCTGCCAAGCGTGTTTCCATTCTGATCCTCAAATGCCGACCAACGGATCATCAGAATATCGCCGTTCGCCTGCGCGTAAACAACGTGCGGGCCGACAACATCAACGTCAATCGCAGTGGGAGCGCCAACCAATGCGGACGCGGTTCCAGCGGACAGGTCAACCCTTTGAGTTGCGCCACCGTTAACCGCAATCACAAAGTCACCGAACTGCGCGAACCGCCACCGCCCCGTTACGGTCAGGCCGGTCAAAAGGTTAGTCCATGCGCCCGCCGCAAGCCGCGACAGCGTTGAAGTCGTTCCCGCGAGCAAGTATGCCGTGCCATCGGTCGCAATGGCGCTGTAGCCACCTCTAAACGGCGCGGGAAGTGCGTTTGATACAGGCGTGAATGCCGGAACTGCGCGATAACCATTAGGAGCGGGCAAGACATTGCGCGCCGTCACCAGCTTATCAGCGCCTACAGGCAACTGATCGGGCAGAAACGCCCCGAAGGCTAGAGGTTGCATCAAATGCGCGAACCCGGCACTTGGGTAATCAACATCGGCGAGAGTGGCGCACTGCCCCAACGCGCCTTGCGCCCCGCGCTGTTGACTTGCTCAATCAATGCGCTGGCAATCGCAAGGTTTTCTGCCCCGCGTTCACGGTCGCCAATTTTCGCGAACAAGATTGCCAGCACTTGATGCAGGTAAAGGTCGGGATAGTCCCGCAGCAGCCAATTGGTCGGGTTGCCATCGGTCAGCGGGGTCAGCTTCGAATAATAGAGCAGCGTGATAGACGCAGCCCCAACAGGTGCGACCACAAGGCGCATATTCTCGATGGCGTATGCCTTCGGGTTGCCCGACTGCCCCAAATACAAGCCGCGCAAACCAGCAGGCGACATGGAGCGCAGCGGATTGTCCGGCGAGCCTTCCGAATAGACCGAACGCAGCGCGAGAAAGTCGGCAGGAAGGTCCGTCACCTCTTGCGTCACCGCAAGGTCAACCTCGGTCTCCATCTGCGGCACACGCAGTTCGCGGTTGAACAGCGCCTCAGCGCGGCCAATCGCGCGGTAAATCTTGTCCAGCGAATATCCGCTGTCATCCATTTCATCGCGTATTTCCGCAATGAGTTCGCTGATGTTGCTGAGGTAGCCCGCCGGATCGGTGGGAAAGGCAATACCTGTCATAGCATGATCCTTGCCCCACCAGGCACTAGGTGCCGGTAATCACTATCCATCAGCTTGCGCAGGACACGACGCTTCATGTCCGGATCGGGCGACCAAATGTCGATGCCCTCTTTCACAAGCCATTCCAGCCCCACCGAAGCGGGGATGTGGCCAACGTGCCACAAGTCCTTATCGACCTTGTGCGTGTCGGCCCGTTTGTTTTCCTCGATGATCGCGCCACCGGATACGTCTTCGTATTTGATCTGCACCGCATCGGGGTCGGTGGGATCGGAACGCATCAGCTTGCGGAGGCCATTCCAGCGGCCATCATCAAGGACTTCCCAAGTCACTCAGCCAGCCCCTTGGCTTTGAGCGCCTCGCCCGCCTCGTCATCCACGGGGTTGAACTTGTGGCCCACGGGATAAAACCCGCCTTCACCGTCATGGATAGCGTCCGCGACCTTCACAGCCAGCGCGCTCTTGGGCGCAACAGAAGGGGCCTCAGCAGCCACCACAGCCACCCTTGCGGGGCGTCCTCGCTTCTTGGGTTCAGTCATTTAGCACCTATGGAAAAGGGCGGGAGACCGAAGCCCCCCGCCCAATCGGTTACACCTGGTTGCCCATCTCGATCAGCTTATCGGACGGATACATATCACGTCCTTGCTTGTACATTTCAAATGCACTGTTGTCGAGGATGAATACTGGGCGCTGGTCTTTCGGCTCGCTCAATGAACGTTCCTTGAGGGTTGCATACCATTGACGATATGCTGGATCCTCTTCCACTAGGTGGGCAAGGAGCAGATGGTGTGTCTGCTCCTTGCAAAATGTGTTGAGGTGGGCCGTAGGGCTAATGTGGCAAAAGTTGATCATAATATACTCACTTTGTTCAGAAATTAAAGAAGGTAGGATTCAGTGAATTACTTGTGAATCTTTACCTTGTACCCCATATCGTGCAAATCGTCAACATGGGAATCGTTCAATTCTTCACCGACCTTCATCTGATCGGAACCAATGCCCGACTTTGGATGAATCTTGTGAACGGTATAGTGCTTACCGTTTGGATCGCGCTTGAGCTCAATGTCGTGTCCTTCATCGATCTGCTCTACTGCATCCTCCATCATCCGGCGACCAACTCTAGCAATTCCGGTGCGACGGTTGTTCGCTTTACGACGGAAATCAGCAACAGCCTTAGATCCTGGTCTCTTGGCACCCTCATAACCAGCTCTATAAGACTTGAGGTCTACTTCACGACTTGCTTTTTGGATATAAGAACCCATTGTCTTTCTTGATAGCTCTTCAAGCTCTTCAACATCCTCTTCAAGCTCTTCGTCCTCATCGAAGTCATCTAGATCGATTTCCTCTTCGAGGTCCTCATCATCCAGGTCGAGCTGCTCATCGTCTTCACCATCAAGCTCGTCGATTTGTTCTTCGATCTCAACAAATGGTGCTGACTCTTCTAGGAATTCTCTTAGTGTTTTCATTGTTATTGTCCCTTGTGATATTTCTTGACCTTTGAGATCATTGTTCTCTTGGTATCCATCAGATCGACACCATATTTATCTCTTGCGCTCTTACCATCAGGCGTATACACGCCCGACGTCCAATTGCCGCCGCGACCGCGGTATGTGTGGATCGTAGCTACGTGTTCGCCATTGTGCATGATCTTTGTCTTGCGGAGCTCGTGACGAGTGCCTGCGTCTTCGACCTCTTCTTTTAGTGAACCATCGTTACGGCGATCGGCAGGGATGCTGTAATACGCTTTACGAATATACCGATCGCGGTTTGCCTTCTTCAACGCATTATCTCTGGCATATTTGGGATCACGTTTTCCAGTGCTACCCATCATATCCATCGCTGAGCGAGTTTGGTGGTCTTTGATCGCTTTGTTGATGTAGCGCTTTTTTGTGTCTATAGAAAGCTCATTGATCTGTTCATTATCTTCTGAAATATTACCATGCTTGTCAACATAGTGATCGCAGTGTGAACAGTAGCGATCTGACTCTAGCTCTCTCTCACATTTCGGACACTCGTCCTGCTCAACTTCTTCCTTACGTAACTTTGCTTTAAGCCGCTGTGCTAGAGAAGGGTTGTATGATCCTGTGTTCTTACGCACTCTCTCATCAGCTTCATCAGCCCACACATCACGTCGGATAGCTTTGCGGATCAGTTTACGGTCTGTATTGCCACTTGGATTGGGAACCTTTGCTGTAAACTCTCTAGCTTTCTTTTTGTATGCGAGAAGTTTTTCAGTCGAAAGCTCATCAATCTGCTCTGCGTCTACTGACTCGGAGACATAGGCATGGACAGTCACATTCTTATGGTTGTAGCCCTCCTTCAACGCTTGTTGATGCGCCCAAAGCTGTCTTTCTAGCTCACTGATCTTTGATGAGATTCTCATCTCTGCATCACCCTGCGCACTCTTATGATAATTTGCACGCATTTTACGACGTTCACGTGCTAGGCTTAAACGATCGCGATGATCCTTGATCTTCTTCTCAAGTGACTCGATTTTCTTTTGATGATTGACAGCACGAGCTTCATCAAGATTGACGTCTTCCTTCAAAGCAGGACACGTCCCACCCTTTGAAGGAGGGACGTGCGTAGTGCCACAACGGCCACAATATGTTGCTTTTGATTCGCTGATAAACTGACCGAGTGTTTTCATCTGATGTCCTTATTCGTATTCTGCGTAGCTCCCATTCTCATTGTCTTCGGCTACGGAGATCTTAAACTTACGTCCAGGGTATTTATCTTTTATCAGGACTGCAAGCTCATCAGAGATCATTTCACACGAACGGTAGTTGAGCTCGAGCGTTCCCTTCGCATAGAGAGATTCGAGCCACCGCTTGAACTGGATGAATTCAATCTCACGATCGTCATGGAACACTTCGATATCTACACGGAAGTGGAAGATATGACGATGAGGATATCCGAGGAAGCTGACATCATATTCATCACCTGTGGCGAGGTTTGGATCTGTCAGTGCTGCTGGATATTTGTGGATCCCTTCCTTATGAAACGTGACCCAGATGTACTTGTTGTGTGTCTGCAAGGGTGTATCTCCCATTTCTGATTGATGAGCGGACAGGATCTTTGTCCACATTGTACTTTGTGCTATGCTCGCGAATCAACTCACCTTCGAGTTTTTCGATGTCCCATGCACAGCATTTGAATGGTTCAACCAGCCACTCAAACGTCCAGTTGCGCCCATAGTGGTAAAGTGCAATGCGAAAGTCAGACATTGTCCAACCTCGGTTTCGATGTGCGTTGCGATGGTTGTATTCTAGTCGCTTGAGAGGCAGCTCAGTCGAACCCACATATACGATCTGACCACTCTCGTCGCGGCAGGCGTATACAGCACGGTTGACTTGTTTGTTTGCTGGTGTTTTCATTTTGAATCCATTATACTGTTAAACCATTGCAACGTTTTTTGTTTCTCAAGAGGGCTACGGAAATCCGGATTGTTATGTAAAACAATACATGCCTTTGCGTATACGTCTTCCCAGCGATCCACCCCAAAAACAAAATTTTGTTGTAGTGGCTGAAGGATACTATGATTCTCGTGGTTGGTCGTTACAACTGTAATCAAGTGATTATTCCAAACAGCCCAGTATTCATCGAAGTCGAAGGTTTGATCGGTCCAAAGAAGAAATTTGGCAACAGACCTCTTAGTTATCGGATGCTCGGTAGCAAGTGCCTCTGTCTTCTTTATGCTCGATTTACCATAGAGATATTGCTTAACTTTTGTTTTCAACGCCTCTTCGGATATTAACCCTGTTCTTGTTTCAGACACACCCATTTCCTCTGCCTGAACTTCGAGTTGTCTCTCGCAAAGACGAACCATCTTCTGTCCTTCTTCACCGTAAAAATTTATATCACAGCTACGGACTAAGGCGCGCGTTTGTAGATAGTAGTCGTAAGCATGTCGGTAATTATGAATAAACAAAGGGTGATGTGTCCTGTGCTTATCTTCATCAGAAAGAACCAGATTCAAATGTTGCATAACAAATAACTCCTCATCGGTATGGATTCAATATACCCTATACCGATGAGGAGGTCAACATTTTTTCAAACTTACTTGGACGAGCCAAGACGTGCAATGTTCAGGAATTCACGACGGATGTCGGAATTCGGAACAGCAAACTTACCGCGTGCAGACAGCGTGACAGTCGATGAACCTGTGTCCTGAATACCGCGCGATTTGACACAGTAGTGTGAACCTTCAAGGAACACAGCAACGTCAGGGGATTCAGTGATGAACGCAATCGCCTCTGCGATCTGCTCAGTCAGGCGTTCCTGAACCTGCGGACGCTTCGCAAAGAACTCAACGATACGGTTGAGCTTCGACAGCCCTAGAACCTTCGTGTGTGGGATGTAAGCAACGGTTGCAAGGCCATCGATAACAACGAAGTGGTGTTCACAGTTTGATTGGACGTTGATGTTTCGCTCGAGAACGAACGAATCACTGTAGTCCATCTTGTTTTCGATCGTTGTGCACTTTGGGAACTTCGAGTAATCGAGACCCCAGAAGATTTCATTGACGTACATCTTAGCGACACGGTTAGGTGTGTCAGTCAGGGAATCATCGTTCAGGTCGAGCCCGAGGATGTCCATGATCTGTGTGAAATGCTGAGCAATGGCTGCGATCTTCTCATCAGAGGGATCGCCAACCTTATTCGTCATCGGAGTCTCGAGACCCTTAGAGACGAGGTGTTGATGCACTTGTGCACCAAGCGCAGCATTTGACTTATGGGATGGATGTGACATAGATTTTTTCCTCATTCAGATTTGTGTTTAACGTCGGTGGAATGAGAGCAGGACTACGACGATACCTGGCCAGCTCTAAACCCTTCGGGCAACCTGCTGGTCATACTCGGTTGCTCTATTTATCAGACTAGCTCTTCGTAAACGCCGACAATTTCTGCGATACCGTAACCTACTGCAACGAACATGATTGCAGTAGGAATTGCACCCGTAACAGTGGCAATAATGCCACCAGCGCTGGCAATAACTCGGATTGCACTCTTAATCAACGATAGTTGAAGATGCTTCTTAGGATCTGGATGTTTCATTAGCTTATCCAATACTCTCTTTCCATTTCACGAGACTGTCTATCCCAAAGAAGCGCTCGCATGATTTCATCGTAACTATACGACATTCGAACTACAACAGTCATCTCTGGGCGATTGACATCATGGTAGTAGCTTAGTACAAACTGACCGTCCGGCGCAAGTGTAATTGAGTATCCTTGCGGATCCATCAAACAAACTCCGCAAACAGATCTTCACCATCTTCACGATGGCCTTCACGGAATGCCATGTTGCTTTGCGTCTCGCGAACCTCAACACGGTAGCACCACAGACGCTCAGCTTCACCTGGACCCCAGTTGTCTGGGATGTAGACGCCATTAACATACTTGTAAAGCATGTCGGCAAGACCTTCACAACCAACTCGCGGAAGAATTGTCAGCTTGGCGAGCTTCTTTTCCTGGAGGTCGATGAATGTATCAAAGTGCGGATCATCCTGCGAGACGAGGAGAGTGTGATCGAACATGTCTTCGAGAAACTTCTTGAGGTCCTTGAGACCACCGTAATCTGCAGCCCAGTTACGGACGTCGAGATGATCAGTCCCGAAGAAGAACTTCATTGAGAAGCTGTACCCGTGAATCAGATTGCAATGGCTGTCTGCTCTATGTTGCCTGTATGCACATGGAAATGCGTCTACATATTCTTTGGTTGATGTGTACTTGTATGTTTTCATGGTTACTCCTCTTTAACCTTCCCACGGATAGTGAATCCATCTCTTGTCATACCGCCGATCAATCGTTCGGTCTGAAATGACATTGATTCCTGTGAAACTTTCTTGAGCTGTGTTATAGTACATACACACTAACTGAATGTTTTGCAACGGTAAATCGCCCAATCCACGTGTTGACCTATGCCAGTCTTCGAGGATCTCTTTGATTGTTTCACCACCATCGATGATATCGTCGACAAGAAGGATCTTCTTCCCCGCAAGGAGATCTTCCGGAATCCAGCAATTGCTTTCATTGCCCCAGTCATCAGTCTTATCCCGAGTGCTCCAATGAACCATCTGGACAGGAATCTTCAACTTGTGCGAAAGATAGACTGCGGGAATTGCGCCGCCACGAACAATACCGACAATATAGTCTGGCTTGAAACCTAGCTCAGGATCCTGCAGCAAAGCGACTATATTATCAATTCCATGCGTAAAATCATCATATGTATAGTCAATAATGCTGGTAGCGTCAATCACTTCAATACCTCCGGAAGTTTTGCTCTCAAAAAATAGAATGGCGAATTTGATCTCATACGTCCGCAAGCCTCAATTTCAATCAATGGTTTTTCTGAACCTACATAATGTTCGGTTAGACACATTGCGACATCTGCACCCTGTGTAAACCCAATGTTCCATACGAAGAATGTGTAGAGTGTTGCTCCAGCACCAATCAGAGTATACATCAAACAGTTATACATCAATCACACCTTTCAATTCTGCAATTCGCTCTTCACGCTCTCTTTGCGCAGCGAGCTGATCTGCCAGTAGATGAACATCATCTGTTCCAACATAGCCACGTGAGATCAGCCAACGTGCCTTTTCGATGTCATCGAGTGTCGCTTGCGTTGCCATATTAAACTCCGATTGTGTTGCCCCACAAATACACATGGACGCGAGCTGATACGTGATAGCCACGAGCAAGGGCCATGTCTGCTACCTGGCCAGCGTTCGAGTGACCCTCGAGCTCGCCAGCCTGACCTTCTTCCGTAGCACCTGTTGGCATAATGTGGATAGGGTAGTATACGCCGGCTTGACGGAAAAGGTCAACAACCTCATCAAGCTCATCCCACTGTTCCTGTCCAGCGCCGATAACAAACTTCAACTGGCCCCGGCCTTTCGACAGGCGGTAGTATTCCTTAACAACTTCTGGCTTAATCGCCTTTGACCGCTTCTCGCCCGCAACAGTCCACAGCTTCGGCGAAACCGAGAAGAATAGCTCGCCAGGATACAAACCTGGGTTGTCAAAAAACTCAATGAATTCCGGTCTCAGTGCTTGTGTGCCATTCGTCTCGAATGTGATCGACTCGGGAAGGTTGTTGCCCTTGATGAACCCGCCTTCCATTGCACCGCCTGGACGCTGACTAAACTCGCGCATGATATCAACGACTGCTGCCTGTCCATGTGGCATCAGAGGTTCGCCGCCAGTGAAGCACATATGCTGCTCAACGTGGCTATTTGGATGATAGAATGTGCCAGTTGGGTTCCATTCGTTCGTCATTGCCTTCTGGATATCGTCACAGATTTGTGCTGCTGTCTTTCGATACTGAAGATGTTTGAACTTTGATGCCCACGAATATGATGAGTCGCAGCCATACTTCCACACTGGAAGATCTTCAATCCGATTGACGGACTGAGGATCAAAGTCCTTGTATGGAAGCTCATACGTTTCTGGGTTCGTTGGATCCTTCTGGCCGAAACCATTGCAAGTCAAGTTGCAGAGATAGAACCGAAGCCATGCTGTTGGAACGCCGGTAAATTCGCCTTCCCCTTGGATTGAATAGAAGATCTCAGAATAAGCGTATAGCCTTTCACCGTTCTCATTTGTAGTTGACAATTTAACCATGCTTACTCTCCAGATAAAACCCTAGATCTCTCGTAAATTTTCCCCTCCATTCGGGAAAAGTACGTCGACCCTCTTTGTTAAGATGTATATTATCAGTACAATACTTACGAAGTGTACTTTTGTCTGTTATCACGTCTCTGCGTCCTGTTGTCAAACGAATGTTCTTTGCCTCCGCAAGGGCTGCCTCCCACGTTTCAAAAACGCCCCATGGTGTATGAATATAATGTGTTGACTGATAGTTGTTGCCACCCCGCATCTTATCATAATCGATGATACGAGCTTGTCTTCCACTCTTAAACACTTTACCCATTCTCGAAGAATCTCTTACCTTCCAACGTTTGCCGATTTGGTTGTGTATAGCCCCACCATCTCCACCTGCTGTCATGTTATACTCAGGAACTAAATCAGCTATCCAGAAACACTCACGCTGATTAAGATCAACCGATACCTCTTCAATAATTTCAACGATAAAAGCATTTGGTGTATATTTTCGAATAGCTCGATATAGAGCTGTATCCTTTCCATGCTCTGCCGCCTTACAATGTTGATACCATCGTTTCTCTACTGTCTGAGTTGTCTTGCCAATATATGTTTTTCTATTGATGGTGTTTGTAACTTTGTATATGTACATAAGTGCTCCGGTTTTTAACCCTATGCACTATTTATAAGAGTCCTTACATTGTGCGAATGCGTTGAATCACTTCCTGTGACTGCTGCGATAGCTTGCCCTTCTTCAGCTTGCTCTTCTTCGCTTGGTTGAGGTGATATCTGTTTGCACGTTGGCGGTAATCGATACCATCAAGGTGATCGAGCTCGTGCTGAAACACACGAGCAGTGATCCCATCATACACCTGCGTCTGGACGTTGCCATTAGGGTCTGCGAATCGCACTTTGATCTTCCTTGGGCGCTTGACCTTGACGAAAAGATCGGGGAACGAAAGGCAGCCCTCCTCGAGATAGATGGTCTCATCCGAGACGTCGACAATTCGAGGATTGAAGCACGGAATCAACTCCGCCCCGTGCATGACAAACACTCGATACGGCAACCCACACTGGTTTGCAGATAAACCAATCCCGTTGTTTGCTAGCATAGTCTCCGCCAAATCCGTAACTAAGTCAAGCGGATTTACAGGTGGGTTTGAGAAATCAAACGGCTCCGTTGGTGTCTTCAGCCGTGGGTCATAACAGTCAATAAGGTCAAGAATCATGCTGCAATCCTACTAAAGTTTGTGTGCTTCTCAAATCTGATCACCGAGTGGAAACGATCGAACAACTGATCGCCCTTGTGTGAGATAATGAAAGCATTCGTGTCTTGTGTCAGTGTGTCGAGGATCTTGAGAAACTCTTCTGTCCCTGCCGAGTCGAGCGATGAGTCGAACACCTCGTCCATGATCAACAGGTTCGTGCTCACGCTGTTTCTTAGCTTTGCAATTGCTCGCCACGTGAACATCAACGCGAGGTCGATACGCATCTTCTCACCTTCTGAGAATGAAGCATATGAGAACTCATCGCGGTAACGTGACTTGATCGTTTCGTTGAACGACTCATCGAGCTCGAAGTTAACAAAGAAGTCCATCGACGCAAGGTACTTATTGATCAGTTTGTTCATGATTGGAACGTACTGACGAATGATTCGTGTCTTGATCCCAGTATCCTTCAACAAGTGCGCAGCGATCTCATGGACAGCCTTCTCATCAAGTAGGCTGGCCTTCTCTCGCTTCTTGTCTGTCAGCTCTTGCTGATACTTCGCAGTATCCTCATGGTTCTCTTCGATCATCGTTCCCTGTTCGAGCAATGACGCAATGTCTTCCTCAATATCCTTAATGTAACGCTTGATAAACCCAATCTGCTGGTTGTTTGTCTGGATCTTTGTATTGAGATTCTGCAGCTCGATGTTGATTGCAGCGATCTGACCAAGACGTTCTTCGGCCGCAGCGATCTCTGTATCGAGCTTTGCCAATGCCTCCTCAATCTCTTCCTTCTTCGCAGCTCGTGCATTGACGGTCTCTGCCTTGAAGTCGTGATCGATTCCCTGGCGGCAAGTGGGACAGTTATCATGGTCGTGGAAGAATTGAATGTCCTTGTTCAGCTTACGGATCCGATCTTCAAGAGATGATTCCATCTTGATCAGCTTCGACTTCCGCTCCGTGACCTTATTGTAGTCAGCGACCTGTTCATTGAGGTTCTGAACCAACTCCATCAGTTGATCAACGGCACTGTGGAGCTGACTGATCTCCGTCTCATGCTCGATAATCTTAGCGCGCTTCTTGTCTGTCAGCTCTTGCTGATACTTCGCAGTATCCTCATGGTTCTCTTCGATCATCGTTCCCTGTTCGAGCAATGACGCAATGTCTTCCTCAATATCCTTAA
>OGVV01000039.1_pt1 | contig 12937 bp, 19 predicted proteins | sample 1575891 | NCBI WGS metagenome assembly OGVV01 (sample SAMN07581546, study PRJEB24739) | freshwater metagenome | place: Singapore | collected 2015-04
TCTACAATAGTTCCAGAAACAGTACCTCTTCTTAATTCTACAATTCCAGTACCTCTTACTGGTTCATACGGAAATGTGAGAACAATACTGCTTTCATAAGAAATATTTGTAGCATTATTTGCTGGACTATAAGTTAATACTTGGTCATCGCTTGTTGAAAAGTTATACGTTGAAATACCATCATAATTTGTACCTGTTGCAGTTATGATAGCTCCTGATGAGATTACAACATAAATATCAGTACTAATAGGAAGTGGAAAATCTGGAGTTATAGTCAATTGAGAACCAGAAATAGAAACTTTTGATGAAGTTACGTTAATAGTTTCAATAATAGTACCAGAAGAACTTCCATTTCTTAATGTAATATTACCAACACCTTTTGCTATTCCTTGATTAAAGACTAATGTAATAGTGCTTCCTGTAGAATTATTTGTAGAGCCATCTAAAGGACTGAAGGTTAAAATTTCTGGTACTGATACACCAGTTAGTCCAGAACCATCGCCAAAAAATGCAGTTGCAGTAATAATACCTGTGGTGTTAATAGAACCAGTGGAACCTAAACCAACACCAGTTAGACTAGAACCATCACCACTGAATGCTGATGCTGTAACTATTCCAGAAAAATTTGCTCCTCCAGAAACATTTCCAATCAACTGAGATTTAGTTTGAGACATTATACCAACTAAGTATATTTCTTGCTTTTTTTATTTATTCATAATATAATTAAACAAAAACAATATGATAATTCTCACAGGTCCCAAAGGTTTTATAGGACAAAATTTTCTTAAATATTTAAATTCTCCAGTTTTAGAGATAGAACAGCAAAACTGTTTTGAGTTTCTTCAATCATTTAAAAACTGGAACCAAGTATCACTCATTCTTCATCAAGGTGCAATCTCATCAACTACTGAAAGAGACATTAATACTCTGCATCATTATAATGTTGAATTTACTCTAAAGTTATTTCAAAAAGCAATTGAGTATCAAATTCCAGTAAAATTTGCATCTTCTGCATCAGTATACGGAAATACTTCAGGTGAAATTAATCCTTTAAATTATTATGCAATTACTAAACTTCAGGTAGATTATTTTATTCAAGATAATCTAGATAAATTTTCATCTATTCAATCATTTCGATATTACAATGTCTACGGAAATCATGAAGACCATAAAGGAGACCAAGCATCACCAATCTCAAAGTTCACAAGGCAAGTAAGAGAAACAGGAAAAATAAAACTTTTTGATGGTTCTCATCAGTTTTTAAGAGATTTTGTGTGTGTAGATGATATAATCAATATAGTTCTTAACAATAATAAACCATCAGGAATTTATGATTTAGGAACTTCAAATCCTATTTCATTTCAAGAAGTTGCAGATTTAGTCATAAAAAAAGAAGGAGGAATAATAGAATACATTCCATTCCCACAACATCTTAAAGGAAAATATCAATCTTATACTTGTGCTAAAAAAGAATTTGATTACAACTTTATATCAGTTGCTGATTATCTTAAAGTTTGAAAGTTCATATTTTTTCCACCAATCTTCCCAAGTGAGATAAAAATCCTTATGAATATCCCATTGAATTTGTAGAACTAATGAAGTAATTGGACAAAATTCTACATAACCACGATAAAAATATAAATGATTAATGCTTTCATCTTCACAGCACTTTATATTATAAGGAAGATTTCCCATTTTTTCAAATAAGTCCCAGTTATCTCTTAACAATCTTACAGTCATCATTGTTGTAAATTGACTTGCATGAGTAGTTCTCCAACACTGGTCTTTTCCTGGAACTATCTTACATCCAGCAGCAATATTATCTACATGCATTAAATATCGTGTATCATGATTTCCTGTAAGAGTAATATCTTTTCCAATCTTACCAGAAAAATCTTTGTAATTTTCATACATCAAATGTACTGCTGTTTCATGATGTAGAAAATCATCCTGAACAAAATATACATGAGATTTTCCGTGTTCTTTTCCGTACTCATAACAAGTCAGTATGGATTTCATAATGCCCACGCCGCCAAGTTGAGTAAAAGATACGGAAAACTGCGATAGTTTTAATATTTGTTCTAAAACTTTTAAAAATTCAGTACTAGAATTATCGTCAAAGACTTGTAAATGTATTTCTAGATTTGGATTTTTAAACTTTGCATAATTTAAAGAATTTATCAAAGAAAGAATGCACCTTTTTGATACTTCTATTTTTGGAACACCAGGGTATCTTAATTCTTCTTTGCATGGTTCCAATGCATTATATTTTGAATGTGATTGTAAAACCACTAATAGATGTTCAATTTCCATTTATAATTCTTATGCTATCAGTTTTTATATCTTGTGTAGAAAACTCAAATAACTCAGTGTCTTCTAATGCAATCATTTGATGTCTCAATCCAGGATATATATGAAACTTATCTCCTTTTTCTAGAATAATCTCATTTGCATTATCTAAAATATCTTCTTCACTATATTTAAGAAGAATTTTACCAGACTGAACATAAAACGTCTCATCTTTTAAAATGTGATAATGAAAGGAACACCTTTTTCCTTTTATAAAAACCAAAATCTTTCCGCAATATTGTGAATTATTGCAGATAATTTTTTCTCCACCCCATCCTTTAGGAACCCATTCAATTGAAGAAGTCACTTGCATTCACTCCCTTATCATCAATGTATATATCACTACTTGGTTTACCAAGAATTAACTCATGATACTTACATCCCCATAAGTTTAATTGCATTTTTGTAAGTTCATAAAATTGCTCTTTTGCCTTCTCTGCATCATCCTTAAATCTTCCCATACCACGAGCAGTAAAGTATTTAATGATATGCCCTTCGTCATATAGAGCATTAATTCTTTCAATTCTTTCTGGAATGGGAGTACTGCCTTCATACTTACAGGTATTGCAATTTCCATTGATACAAATAGTACCATCAATATCAATTACATAAGTTTTCAACATCTTGTTCTGTGAGTACATAAGTTCCTGAATTTGAAACTGCGATTGCTGCTGCTTTATTTGCAAGTGGAATTGCCTCTTCTATTCTACCATACTTTAAAAATCCATACACCAATCCAGCAAGAAAAGTGTCTCCTGCCCCTACAACATCATAGACATTTACTTTTTCTCCTGGATATAAAATTCCATCATACTCTGCACCTTTACTTCCATGAGTTATAATAAGATTATTGTACTTCTTATTTAATTTACTATATTCTAAATCATTGATTTTAACGTAACAACTATGTTCTGGAAAGATAGTTTTTTTCGTATCAATAAAGACTGGACACTTGGAAGAATAAACAATCTCAAAAAGTGTTTCTGTAGTTACAAAACCCTTATTGTAATCACTAATGACTACTGCATCATAGGGTTCTTCTGGTATAGAGTAACTCATGGGTTTCACTGGAACCTCATTATCAACTCTTAGAATTTGTTGATTGGTTTTCTCATCAATATATCGGGTCTTGATAATCTTCTCTTCATTGGTTATCATATCAACTTTTAACCCAAAAGAAGAAAGATTATTATAGACATTACAACACATTCCTTCTCGTGTTTCTGTTCTTTTATAGTTAAGAATAGGAACTGGTGCTTCTGGATTTAATCTTTCAACAGTTCCATATACAAAAACATCTATACAACTATCGCCTATCAATAATACGTTGAATGATTTTTGTTGAGGAATATTCATCTGCTCTTTCAAAAAATATTAATTGTTTTGCGTGTTCACTACCAATTACTTTTTTATTTTGATAATCACTACCTACTATCATTATATCAGGTTTTATGATTTTTACAAGATTAGTAAGTTCTTCATCAGTATTAAAAATAAGAACTCGGTCTACTGCTTTTAGATTTTCTAAAAGAAACTTTCGGTCTTGTTGATTATGAATGGGTCTTGTCTGTCCTTTAAGTTGCTTTACTCTTTCATCGCTATCTATACCTACATAAAGAACTTCTCCATGAGACTTAGAGAAGTTCAAAAGTTCAATATGAAATCGGTGAATTAAATCAAAACAACCATTGACGAAGACTTTAGTATGGTTTTGTTCCAACATAACAAGGTTCTGCTTTAGGTGTTTTTTGCTTTTCAATAAAAATCATAGAGTTATAAAAACAAATTTCTTTAAGGTCTGGTATAGAAGTTACATAGTGTTCTTCTGCAAACTCACGGTTCACATCCATTGCAAAACGACTTGCAATTTCCACAAAGTTATTCGGGTTCTTAATACCACCATTATAACCAGACCAAAGAGCAGTGTGTGTATCTTCAATCACATAAACTCCACCATCATTCAGTCTTGGATAAAGATTTACAAAAGAAGACATCACATCATTTTGAATATGAGAACCATCATCTATTACGACATCTGGAGTTCCATATTTGTTTATAATAGACATAAGAAACTCTGGGTCACTTTGACTTCCAATCTCTGTGTAAATTTGTGGTTCTTCAAATTTAGTTCTTGGGTCTATATCAATACCAATGATTTTTACTCCAGGACCAAAATACTTCTTCCAGATTTGCAATGAACCACCATAACAGGTTCCAATCTCTAGAAGAGTGAATTGCTTTCCTACAAATCGTCCTAAATGACGGTCATAATAATCAAAATAATGTTTCCACTTCCCACTATTACGTCCAGTATGAGAATAAAATATATTAGATAGTTTCATTTTGTATAAACTCCTTAAATTCTTTTGGTCCTACTAAATTCCAGGTTCCATGAAGTTGATATTTGATTGGTATATTATCCATTTTAAGTAACCAAGAAAGAACTTCCACACTTAATGGTTTACCTGCTTCTACAACTTCTAGATATTGTCCGCCAGTCCAATTCTTTACACTGACGATAAGACCAATTAAATGAGGATACATCCATTCTGGAAGTAGTCCTTGCAACCATGCACACTGATAAGTTCTACAAGTTAATGGTCTGTCCTCATAGATTGTACAACATTCTCGCACAAATCTGCAAGGATTGTTAGGAGTAACCCATTGTCCGTAGACTTCATGACTTAACCATTTGCAACAGAGATTACAATCTCCGCATTCTCTTTGTTTATATTCCATGAAAGAATAATAATTGAATTAGTCTAGCATTTTCGTTGGTAGTTCCAAACCAATCACCATTAGAATGAAAAGTAAATGGATTAAAAAGTACCAAACGATTATATTTAAAAGCAATATTATCAGTCTCAATCCATTTAGACCTGTCTTTTCCTTCTGTATTGAAAAAGTTTACCATATCATCATGAGATTGTACTCCATGCTTAGATGCCTCCTCAAGTGATGGAGCAAACTCCCATCCAGTTTTCTTGTGCTTCCAAAACTTTGTTCCTCCATTGGGATGAGTAATTGGAGTAAGATAGATTGCTCCTGCCCATCTTAAACCTGGATTAGGGTCAAAATGAATATCTTGAGTTCCATATTCACCTTCTTTTGTAAGACGAAAATAAGAACACTTATTGCACGGTTTAGTAATTAGTTGCTCACCTACAATTTGTGAGCACATTTGAGTGAGCTCTTCCTTTCCATGTTCATATAAACTATCTCTTCCAGGCCAATTGCGTCCACCATAGTCTTCATACTCTGCATTTAATGCAAAGTTTCTTACAGCATCAGGATTAGAGTAAAAATTATCAACAACTATAAGATTTTTACGAAACTCTGTTTTCATAATTTATTCCATTTCTCTAGTGTTTGTCTTGCAATATTTAATGCTTCTTGTTTATCACCAGTTCCAGTATGAATAAGAAAAGGACGCATCCAATCCTCCCAAGTGATGCCTGAATACTTTAATCCATATTTTGCTAAATTATAAGATAGACAGAACTCATCAGCATAATGACCCCAACCACGATGATTTAATCCTTTAATTGATAGGTCTTCAATTTCTTGTGGGGTATAAGGAAGTGGTTTCCAAATATGATGCGTTGACTTATAGGCAACTACAAAGTTAGTTGCAATTCCTACATCTCTCCCATCTCTTAAAAAATAGTCTAGTTTTTCAGTATGAAACTTAGTACTGATGTTATAATTATCATTAAACCCTACATGATGAGGTGGAACAATATTGACTACATCAGGAAAATGTGGATGAATAAGCATATCTCCATCCACTAAAAGATTTACATCATAACCTTTACCATCCTCATAAACCTGTACTTTTTCATAGATTATAGGATATTCATGAAATTTTCTTTCCGTAATGAGATTAATTGCATAACCGTTTCTTCTTGCATATGCTTGAATAGTAGGAAAGCATAATCCAAAAAGTTCTGGAAAGAAATTATTAATGTTCAGGACATGAAGTAACTTTCTCATTACCAAGATTTGTAAATTGTTTGTGATTGTTGTGGTTGTTGTGGTTGTTGTGGAGTTTTTCTTACCATCCAAATTTGATTATTAAAATCTTTAATTGAATTTGCTGTATTAAAATTATCTCCAAAAAAGTCTTTAACTGCTTTCTTAACATCTGGCCATGAATAATCATCACCAATCATAACTCCACCATCTTCCAAAACTTCCCAATAATATTTAATGTCTGCATAAACACTTTCATAAAAATGACCAGCATCCACATAAATTAAAGGAACTTTAATATTACCATTTTTCATAAGACGATAGTTGCTCATTGTATCCATTGGAATTGGTACAATACAATCCTGATGTCCAGTATGAATTACATTTGCAAGAAACTGATAAAACATTGTGGGCCAACCATTAATTTTCATGAGGTCTTCATGATTTTCATGTTCAGCAGAACCTAACCAAGTATCTACACAATAAATTTTTGTTGATAATTGATATTTCTTACAAAGATTTGCAAACTGAATTGCACTTCTTCCTTTATAAGTTCCAAGTTCAAGAATAATATTGGGTTTAAGTTCTCGTATAAGAGTTTCAAATATATCTGGATAGTGGTCCAATGGGTTTTCATTTTCTGGCCAGTTTTCCCAAAATCCAGTAACATTTAATGGATACCTTGAGGCATCAAAGTTTTCATAAGGATTATTCATAAATTTTAGCAGTAATGTTTGTCTAGGTTCATGGAAATTACTATGCGTCTTGCATCAGTTGGTGGAACCTCATGATGAAGCATTGCAGGGAATACTACTAGCATACCATTTTCAGGATAAATTTTCAAGGTGTCTTCAAAAATAATTGGAGAACATCCTGGTTCAACATCAACATAATAAGCACATGCAAAATCACTTGGATAATGAGAGTGCTTTACTGCATGTTCTCCTTTTTCATATATCATTGCCCACATATTAAAACATTTAAATTCAACTTTTTGATTGAAGTACCCTTGAGAAATAAATTCACATGCACTAATGACCAAATCTACTATTGGTTGAAACTTTGGGTTTTTTTGATGGGTCATCCATTCGGTATGCCATGCTTTTACATTACTATACGTAGTTTCTGGATATTGCTGACGATGTTCAAAAATTACTTCTTTAAGATATTGATTTAATTGTTGATGATTGTCTAGAATTGTAGTAAATACAGGAAGTTCTTTTTTAACACTTTGTATATTTAATGTATTCATTGTGATTTTCCGTCTTTTGAAATTGTTGATAATCCAAGATTGTCGTCATAAGCATATATTCCATCTTGAATAATTGGAAATATATCTGCTCTTATAATTGCATCTAATGAGTTTATTATACCATGTTGAATTACATAAGAAACTAAATTCTTTGCTATTGCTGGGTCTATTGCATATGCATGTGCCCTACAAATGAAACGATAAAGTCCTTTATGGTCACTTCCATGAGGAGGAATAGAATAAATTTCTGCGCCATTATTTTGTTCTCTGGAACCTAGATACACGATGTTATTATAATGTTTATGAAGTAAATATGGTTTTATCATGATAGCATCATGCTCTAAAATTACAATAGGTTGGTCTAAATTAAGACATAAGCACCAAAGAGCATAATGAGATAAAAAACAAGCAATTTGGGTCATTAAAAGGTCACTTCTTTGCAATCTTAAAAAGTTAATAAATGCTTGACCTTTAAGTGCTTCTGGAACTGTTATATCTCCCAATTCCCCTACAGGTTGTCCTAGTTGATAATCTTGTATCTTAACTTTAGAATGAGAAGCATCAAAACCATAAAAGATTTTATAAGGTTGATTTATTGCTTCACATGATTGAGCACATCTTTGAGTAAATTTCTGTGATATTTCATTATTTTTAAGCGAGATAATATATGCACTCTCTACACGCATATCATAATGATTAATGAAATTCATACGAACTCAGGATAAAATGTTTGATAATACCATTGATTATTATGAATAACCAATTGAGATTGTTCTTTCGTCATTATTTGTGTCCATCTTGGTTCTAATTTCTTTAATTTGGTTCCTGTCTTATGAGATACCATTGAACGATAGACAGTATCGTGTTCATAATAATCTGGTTTTGGAATATTATCAAAGTCATGTTCAAAAGGTTCTTCACCTAACCACTGATAAATTAATTGAAGTGTTCCTTTTGGATTATCATTAAAATCTTCTGTTCTTAAAATAAAGAAGTTACTTGGATGCTTTTGTGCGACTTCCATTACATGAGGAAGCATGTGTAGAGGTCTTCCAAGATTTGCTCCACCATCAGTACAGTAAAGTTCCATTCTTTTTTCAAAGGTATTATGTTGAAATGGAACGTCTTTGTCTCCAATAAGAATGTTTGGATATTTATGAAGTAGAGTATCAAAAGAACAGATAATGTCTCTTAAGTCACGAAGAATGACTAAGTATTTTGAACTTGGATTGATTGCAAAAGTATGCGTGAAATATTCTGCCCAAATTCTGGACTTTGAAAATACGATTGGTTTATCAGTCATGCTCTCAAACCAACCTTTTAATCCTTGTCTTAAAAAGTTGAGATAAGCATTATTGAGTACATCTTTGTCCATTGCAATAAACTCACTGACTTGTGTGGAGATGTCTCTACAAGCACTAATGAGATAAGGTGTTGGGCAGGTTCCTGTTGTAAAAATTCTTGGGTTCTCATTCAGGATGTTCATTAACACTGATGAGCAAGTTCTGGGCAGTCCCAGACAGTAATGTAGTTGTTGCATAATAAAGAATTGATTTTTATATATTTATTGTAGTTGAGTTGCTAATGAATGTCTACTACTACTAATAAAATTCCAATTTGTTCCTGGTATTTGAACTGGTGATGAATAATATGTTGTATTATTTTGTCCTAGTTGTCCAAGTAAATTATAACCCCATGACCATAAGGTTCCATCGGTTTTAGTTGCTAATGAATGATTACTACCACTAATAGAACTCCATGTGGTTCCTGGTATTTGAACTGGTGATGAATAATATGTTCTATTACTTTGTCCTAGTTGTCCACGACTATTAGTACCCCATGCCCATAAGGTTCCATCAGATTTGGTTGCTAATGAATGTTGAAAACCACCACTAATAGAACTCCATGTGGTTCCTGGTATTTGAACTGGTGATGAATAATTTGTTGTATTACTTTGTCCTAGTTGTCCAGAACCATTACGACCCCATGAAAATAAAGTAGTTACCCCCAAATAATTATTCTGCCCACCTTTGGTTAAGTCATAATGTCCATCCAAATCCCAAGTATTTTTTCTTATAGACATTACTCTACGAACTTATCTTCTTAGTATTTATTCCAAGTATTTCTTCACATTTATCATAAAAATATACATTGTAAACTCTTTCACGACTTGAAAATAAATGAAAGAACATATCAACACTCTTATGGTTCATAAAGGTTGTACCAATACCAAATTTACCTCTTCCCTTTCCTAAATCAAATACAGAACCCACTGGGTCACGAATATAATTTTTAGGCATAAAGATTTCAAGTTCCACACCTCTCTTTTCTGCCTCATAAGTATAATACTCACAAGTGTCTGCTTGAATATGGTCTGGTGCAAAGGTCATTCTTCCAAAGTCTTCATAAATCTTACGACTTAAGCAAAAACAAGATGAACCAATATAGAGATGTTCATCGTTATCAATGTGTCCAGACCTTTGAGCATTGCCAATTAATACATTCTGTTCTGCTCTTTCAAAGATATATTCAAGAGCATAAGAATTCAAAGGAATGCAATCAATATCTAAGATTAATACACTATCATAATTTTCACTAAACAATTGTGCAACACCATAATCCAATCCTTGATAATGAATGATTTGGTCTGTTCCTACTTTACAGAACAGAGGATAATAATCTGCAGTGGTATTAAATTTTTCTAAAACCTTTTGCTGATAATACAAAAGGTTTTTATCAATCTCATCATTATAATAAGTTAGAATTGCTCTTTTCATGTTTTTACTTTTGCATAAACATTTGCTGCGATTACATATCTTGGTTCTTCTGTATTCACATAGTTACTTCTGTGACCTAACCAACCAGGAAAAATGACCCATGTAAATTCTTGTGGAGCAACACATTGCATTTGAGTTCCATGAGCAGGAGCAGTTCTTGGGTCATAAAACTCTGTTCCTCCTGTTGTCCCATCTCCTGGAACCTTAAGATAATAAACACCAGAAAGAAATGCAGGATTATGATGATGAAAAGGATTGGTTTCTTTTTCATTTAGTGATTTCCAACCCTTATAACACCATGCTGCTGCTCCATTTAGTTCTATTGCATCTTGATTAAAAGTATAGGAAGGAACTGCCTTTAAATAAAGTTCACATGCTTCATAAAAGGTTGCTCTTAACTTCTTCCAAATTGGAGGAGCATCATCACGAAATAGCAACAACTTAGTTTGATACTTTGGTGTAAGTTCATTATCTGTATAGTGACCCATCTCAATGAGTTGGTCTACACTTTTCATCATCATTTCTTTATCTTCTTCTGTAATAATTCCAGAAGTATCAGTTCTTATAACACTTGTAGGAAATAAGTCATGTTTTTGATATTGCATTCTCTACTACCTCATAAAGTTTCTCAATGGTTCTGTCCCAATTATTGTAATCCATCTGCCTCAAAACGACAACATTTTCTGGATACCATTTCATTGTATTTGATGCCCAGGTAATATAAGGAACTAATGGTGGTAATACAATTACCTTTGCTCCCATAGCTCCAGCAAGATGAGCAGTTGCAGTACATGAAGTAATTATCAAGTCACTTTCTGCAAAAATATCATAAGTATCACTCCATGAAGAAATTAAATGACTTAAATCCCATACATCTGCATTCTTAGGTAAGTCACTGTCTTCAATTTGAATTGAAAACAATTGACCAAACTTTTCTAGACCTAATAGTTTTTCAATAGGAATACTACGAAACTGGTCATGCTCAAATTGAGGATTACCTTTCCAACGAATACAAATCTTTTTTCTATTTCCTGCAATTTTCTGCATTTCCTGCACAGGAATTGCTTCTTTTATTAAGTAAGGAAAAGAAACATTTTCACATGGGTCATGAAGTTTTAGGAAATAAGGAGCAGACATCGCAGGAACAAACTTATTCCATTTTGTTCTTATAATATCCTCATGAAGATAAAGGTTCTTATAACCACAATCTTCCAGAAGTTTCTTGATAGATGCAGTACAGAAGATTTTTAATGTCTTACAATACTTTTTAAATTGTTCTGCATAACGAACAAAAATCATCTCATCGCCCATACCACCTTCTAGATAATATGCAATCGTATCTACTGTTTCACCATTCCATCTTAGGTTTTCATTAATATTATATTTTTCTTTCAATAACCATTCATGCCCCCATACTTTTAACTTTGCACCCTTACGAATATATTTGTATCCCTCTTGGAGTTTATCTTCTCCAAGAAGAAACCATCCGTAATTAAATGCTGCTTGAGGAAATTGATTTGCAAGAGGTTGAAGTATTCTTTTGCTTTCCTCAAATTTTCCTTGTGCTGTTGTATAAAGAGATAAATCTATTTGAATTAATGGATTATTTAATTCTTCTTTTGGTAAAGATTTAATAATTTTTTCTGCTTCTGGTGCTCTCTTGAGATAATAAAGGCACTTTGCCTTATTTACTAACACTCCAGGACTTTCTGGAAGTGCATTCATACATTCTAATGCTTTTTCAAAATCTTTATCATCATAATAAAGTTTTCCAAGCAAATTTAATATCTCAGCATCTTTCTCATATTTAAGATAAGAAATTGCAAGTTCTTTTGCTGCTTTTGGTTCTCCTTTTTCACTTAGTTCAATAATTAGTTGAGGTATCATTTTTTAGTATCAGCAGGTAATCCAATATAAGGTCTTGTATCAAACAGTTGGTCTTTATGGTCTCCCTCTGCATCTACATAATGCATAAAGACCTGGAATTGAGTTTCACCTTCAAATTTATCTCTCCAGTGATGAACTTTAGTTCCAGAATAAATTACAGCATCTCCTTCATACATTGCTGCATATTCTGGATTATTTTCTCCGTTTTTAAACCATAGAGGCCATAATGCTTCTGCAGTTCCTCCAAGAGATAAAGAAACAGAGTGTTCACATTCATCTCTATCCAAATGTGGAAGCAATTCCGCACCATTAAAATAAATTCTTGCATAAGTATAAGTCGGTAGAAGTTTTTTTCCTACAACTTCTTCTACCGCAGGAAGACACATGAGCATTAAAGTATCAAATGCAGGGTCTCCGTAAATTCCTAAAGAATTTGCAACTTGACCATCACCTTTATTTGGAATTTGGTCATTGCGTCTTAATAAATCAAAATAGTTTCTTAGATATTGTGCAAAAAAAGGTGGAATAAATCCTCTTTTTAACTCAAATCCTTTCTCTTCGTATTGTTTCATAGATTTTTTGCTCTGTTTCTAACCAAGTAACAAGTGAGTAACGAGTACCAGAAGTAACTGGATGTACCTTATGTGCGAACTCTTTATAAGATGGGAATGCAATCATTGTACCAGTTTTTGGTTTGATT
>OGVV01000040.1_pt1 | contig 12793 bp, 21 predicted proteins | sample 1575891 | NCBI WGS metagenome assembly OGVV01 (sample SAMN07581546, study PRJEB24739) | freshwater metagenome | place: Singapore | collected 2015-04
GTTTCCCAGTCACGATACGGTTGATTTAGGTGGGTATTCCGTTTTGACCCTGTTGTTTAGAAAAACTTTTTGTGTGAAATGAGGTCAAGCCTGTTGACCTATTTATGCTTTTGAGGGATAGTGACCCCATCAGTTGAACAAACCCCGAAAGGAACCTTGAAATGACCTACGCTACCGAACACGCTGCTGCTGAACACCAGATCGAACTGTCTGTCAACCGCATCTTTGACCTGGCTCACGAACTGGCACAGAATGTCCAGCCCCGCCCGAACCTGAAAAAGGCACTGGCATCGATCGGTCTGTTTGTTGGTCTGCCGAAAGGCGCTGCGTACGCTGACGACTACAATGTTGTTATGTGGTGCTTGAACGAAGGCGTGCTGAACGCTGACCTGATTGAAATGGGTCTGATTGGTGCTGGCTTTATCCGCCCGTAAAAGGAGAACTGAAGTGAACCAATACGAAGAGGCAGCATACATCCATACGCTGCTGGCATTCAAACAAGCGCTGCAACAGTATGGTGTTGAGCAGGTTCAATACGACCTGCAACGGTTTGCAGAAGAGTTTGACGTTGAGATTGCAAAGCGCCCATTGGTTGACAGATTCCACCAGAAAACGCTTGACTTGAAGTGAAAACCAACAGAGAATGAAATCTCATAGTGTGGAAGGTTCGATGTGGCAGTTGGGTCGCATTGAACACAGATAACGCCGACAGAAATGTCGGCTAACCTGTTTACCTCACATCTCTCCTGTGAAATAGTCGCCCTCTTCCGCACTGTGTCCGCACGATAAATAGCCAGCAGAAATGCTGGCTTTTTTTATTGGACAAAACAGATGGTGAAAGATACGATTGGTGTGGTGGAGTACAAGTTTGCGATACAGCAACCTGGTGATGCGAAAAAGGTATTGGTGTTGCTGACCCGTTCTGGAATACGAATCAACGGACAACAACTGAAATGGCATTTGATGGCAAAAACAGCGACCGATTGCACGGTTGTTGGGACGTTCAAGCCGATTACAGCAGTGCCGCAATACATAAACGCCCAGCAGTGGATGATGGAGCGGTATGGAATCAGTGTGAACAAGGTGTTGCCTTACATCACATTGATTAGCGCTGTTGTTGGAGCACCGAAAGCAAAAGTGTTGAAGCCGAACAAGTTTGCGTCAGCACCAAAGAAGAGAGAACTGAACACAAGAAAAACGATTGAACATGGCGACAAGACATTATCTGTGTTTGACTTTTTGGAACAGCCACTTGACCCAAACATACCGCCCAGCAAACAGTATGCTTATGTCAAAGCGTGGCGGTTATTCAACAAAGCCCGAAGAGGGCTGGTTACTGTTGGTGATGAGTGAACTGGGCGAACTGCTCAACCGTCCAAACAATAAACCCCTTTGATAAAGCCCATTCACGATAAGTTGTTGGGCTGCCCTTGCTGATCTTGACATTTGGGTTTTGGAAGACGAACACAATCTGCTTGTCAGGGTGTTGTTGCTTGATGAGCACCATCTTCTTGCGATCCACCAGGGTTAACTTCCCCTTCGCTTCCACCCAGTAATCGCCCACAACCCAGTCGGGTGTGTATTTGTGTTTCGTTTCTGGGATGACATACGGAACAGAAATCGGCTCATAAACTGCCGCCTTCGATACTTTGGAAGCAATCATTGCTTCGAACTTGCTGCGATACTTTGCCATCTGCTACCCTTGTGTTTATAAAGTGGTATTTATTGACGGACCTGGGTATAAATAAAGTACGTCAGGCGGATGCTTGGCATTATGTTTGGAGAAACAACAATGAGTGAAACAGTATACAAGGTTAGTATGACAGAGAAGCAGTATCGGGATTATGTAGACAACTATCTCACTGCTGCTGTAAATGTGTGTGATGTCAAGAAACCGAAGAAGTCGGAGTTCGGTGAAGAAAATAAACACCCGACAATCAAGCCAGTTAAGTTGATGGAGTGGCTGATCAAACTGACGACAAACGAAGGCGATTTCGTCCTTGACCCATTTGCTGGTTCAGGAACAACGTTGCAGGCTTGTGAAAACCTGAAACGCAACGGGATCGGGATTGAGATGTCGACTGAATACATCCCGACAATCAAACAAAGAGCACCGAACAGCATCATTATGCTTGGTGATTGCATTGAGGTGATGAAGCAAATGGACGCAAACTCTGTTGATGCAATTATTACTGACCCACCATACGCAATCGCAATGGCTGATTGGGATAAGTTCAAAACGCTGAAACACTTTCAACAGTGGTGTGAACAATGGGGTAAAGAGGCATTCCGTGTCTTGCGTCCAGGTGGGATCATTGCGTCATTTAACGCTGCCCGCACATACCACTTTATGGCAATGGGGCTGGAAGATGCTGGTTTTCAATGCAGAGACATGGTTGAGTGGGTCTATTGGGCATCAATGCCAAAGGGCAAGAACCTGAAACAGTGCCACGAACCAATCTATTTGGGCATAAAACCTGACCAGAAGAATGGTTTGAAAACAATGACATTCAACATTGATGCCGTCCGCATCCCAGTCAAGGAAAAACAGAAGAAGGGTTCGCCTGTCACCACTGTTGAAATCAATAACTTGAAGTTTGATGTAGAAAAAACCTGATGTCCCTTTGGTATAAATAGATGTATGACCGAAGGGAGACAGGTATGCCATTGACAGAGAAACAAAAAGAATACCGAAGAAGGTATAAGGAAAAGGACGCTGTATACCAAAAGAAATACAGAGAAGCAAATCCAGGGTTGGATAAAAAATACTATGAGAAAGAATACAGAGTAGAACTGAACAAGCGCCTACGTGCAAATGACCCTATCAAGTATTTGCTGGTTGGTATAAAGAGCAGGTGTAAAAAGAACGGTATACCATTTGACATTGCGGCTGCTGATTTAGAAAAACCAACACACTGCCCTGTATTGGGTATTGAGTTAGCGTATTGCGAACCCAGCAGACACCATACTCCAAATAGCGCTTCCCTTGATAGAATCATACCATCGCTTGGTTATGTAAAGGGTAATGTGATTGTTGTTAGTTGGAGAGCAAATGAGTTGAAGAGAGACGCAACAATCCAAGAAATGAAAGCCATTTACGACTACTACAAAAACATCATCACGGAAGAGATCTACAATGATTGACGCCATCTGGACAGCGCCTGATTTGACAGCACCCAACAAGATAACAGCAATGAAGAGTTTGCCACAACATTCTGCCAACAAGAAAGACAGTCACTACTTCAATGCTATTATGAAAAGAAGGGAAACTGACCCAACTTACTTTTTGAAGGATCAAGAACGAACTACACGTTATCCATCAACAGTGATTTGGGAGGAGATCTACAATGATTGACGTGCTACTCCCCAACCAAATGGACCTGGCTGTCCCACTAAAACCATCAGTTGTTTGGTTTATCGAAGGGACACGGACGTTTGTGAACGGGTTTACCAAAGATGTTTCCACCAACAAGATAAAAATCAATGGTGAACTTCGTGGTGTTTACAAGGAAGTATATCCACCAAAAGATGGACGCTTCCCGATGAATGTTGTTTATGAGGATGTGTTGTGATTGATTTGATTGTTGCCCTTACACCTCTGTATAAACCGTATTGTGATTACGCAAAATACGCTGACGGAAGAAACGGCAACTGGATAAATGCATTCGGTGGCGGTAAGGTGTCAAGCACACCAATGCTGACTGGAAACAAAACGTATGTCGCAAACATCCTCTCAACATCATCACAGAGGAAATCTATGACCCGCAGGGATAAATACGGTGCACAATAACACAGGAGATTACTATGTCGGGGACTAGTAAACCAGATCCACGGAAGTGGATACCAACACCAGAAATACTAGAAAAAGTGCGTGAACAAGCACGTATGGGTGTTACAGAAGCAAACATCGCACGGAATGTCGGCGTTGCACCGACTACATTTAGCGCTAAGAAACAAGAATACCCTGAACTGGCAGAAGCAATAAAGAGCGGGCATGCCGTGGGGGAAAATCTTGCTGTCGGCGCATTGTGGAACGCTATTCAGAACCCAGATTCAAAAGGGCACATGACGGCCGTTCTATTCTACCTCAAGTGCAAGCACGGGTGGAGCGACGGCAACAAGAATAGTGTTGAGATACAAGCACCAGAAGGTGTTAAGTTCGAAGTGATACCAGTCGACGAAAAATGAAAAAGAAAATCAAAAACGAAACACCTATTGCCAATGCAGAAGACTACCTGCACCCTGAGGAGGTGGCAGAAGTTAACCGTCTGTGGGCAATTTGGAAGAATGAATTGGAAATTGACCCACAATATTCAAAAACTAAACGTGGCAACTTTCAGGGTCTATTCGAAATTGGCATTCGACTATACGTCAAAGCTGCCCGCAAAGTGTTGAGTGTTGATTCATATCACGGTGCAAGATTACTGGTTGCTGCAGCATATGATCAAAACAGGGAGTAAGGTGTACTACAAACAGCCGCGTTGTGCTTGCACCGGTGGCGGTTTCACAGAGAACTTCGGCACGGTTGTTGATCGAATCAACACACCGAATGGCAAGTTGTTCTACAAAGTCAGCACAGACTATCAGGGAACATTCGTTGTTCCTGCTGACAATATCATACGGGAGATAACGGAATGACGGTCAGACTGCTCAAGCACCAGTACGAATTCGTCACTGATACATCCACCTGCTATCTTGCACTGATTGGCGGGTACGGTGCCGGCAAGACAAAAGCATTCTGTCATAAAGCAATCCACCTTGCCAGTCTGAACGTCGGACATACCGGTGCTCTACTTGAGCCGATCAACACAATGCTGCACGACGTGCTGATTCCTGAGTTTGAGAACTGCCTTGTTGAGGCCGGTGTTCCGTACCAGTACAAAGCAAGCCCATTGCCACAGTTCACATTGCGATTCGCATCGGGTGAAACAACAGTCATTCTCCGCTCTGCTGAGAACTACAGACGCCTTGCTGGTCTCAACCTTGCATTTTTCGGTGTTGATGAATGCGATACAATTCAGAAGAACGTCGCATTGCAAATGTGGCGGATGTGCCAATCCCGTCTGAGACAGGGATCAGTCTGTCAGGGATTCACAACATCAACTCCAGAAGGATTCGGATTCCTCTATGATTTCTTTGCAAAGAACGGTGATAAAGCAGACCGCCGTTATATTCAAGCGAAGACGCGTGATAACCCATTCCTGCCACCAGACTTCATTCAGTCTCTATTGGACAACTACCCTGCAGAACTTGTTGAAGCATATCTTGAAGGTAAGTTCGTCAACTTGACAACGGGCAGAATCTATTACAAATTCGACCGCCGTCTCAACCACACTGACTACACGATTGAGAAGTTGATTGCTGAGTACAAAAACAAAAAGGACATTTATGGCCGGCAGATTCCTCTTCCTTCTCTTCATATTGGCATGGACTTTAACGTGGGAAAGATGGCTGCTGTCGTGCACATCATTGATAACATCGGACCCGTGGCAGTGGATGAGATAATCGATGCCCGTGATACGGAGCAGATGATTCAGATAATCAAAGACCGCTACCCACAGTTCAACATCACAATCTATCCTGACAGCAGTGGGCAACAACGGCATACAAGCAATGCCAGCACGTCTGACCTAAATATGTTGAGGGCAGCATTCAGCGTCAGCGTTGGAAGCACAAACCCGCCTGTGAAAGATCGAATCAACAGTATGAACGTTGCATTCTGTGATGCGAATAACATCCGCAAGTACCGCGTCAATACGCACAAATGTAAAGCATATACCGAAACGCTTGAACAACAAGTCTACGACAAACACGGACAGCCAGACAAATCAAATGACAACGACCACCCGAACGATGCAGCAGGGTACTTCATCTTCTCCAGATTCCCGATCCGCAGATACCAGAGCGGTGGACTGAGAATGGTTGGGCTGTAATAAATAGACAGCATCAGCATAAGGACGAATCTTAATATGGCTATCAACTCACTCCACCCGCTTTATCAGCAAGTGCACCCGTTTATCAAGCGGACGGTCGACGTATACAACGGGGATGTTCACGACTACATTCCCCGCCTTGCAGGGCAATCACAAACGGAATACGATGCTTACCGCACACGGTCCAGTTTCTACAACGTCGTTGAAAGAACGCTGGCTGCATTGGTTGGTGCTCTGACCCGCCGTCCTCACACAATTGAAAACGTTGTTGGTGATGATCCGTACTTCTATGGCAATGTCGGCTCTGATGAGTTTGTTGCTGGTTGCTACAACGACATCCTGAAAACAGGGCGTGTTGGCATTCTTGTTGATTACGATGATGTTGCGCAACACCCATACATCACATCGTACAGCGGTGAGAACATTATCAACTGGGGTGACGGGTTTATTGTTCTAGCAGAGAACTACTTCGGTCCAGATCCAGAAGACCACTACAATCAAATCCTGCTGACGCGTTATCGTGAACTGATGCTGAATGAAGAAGGGTTCTACACCGTTCGGATCTGGGAGCAAAAGCAAGGTACATACGGAACAAACCAAAAGCCTCAGTATGAAATCGTCGACGTGATCGAACCAATGATTCGTGGGCAGCGTCTGACAGCAATTCCTTTCACTGTCGTCAATCCAGGCAGCATTGGTATTCAGTTCGTTACAAAGCCACCACTGTCGACGATGGCAGACATTAACCTTGACCACTTCAAGATTGCTGTCGATATCGGACACGGTGCGCACTACATCGCATTGCCTACTCCATACATTGCCGGTGATCTTGCAAACGAAGCATCGTCTATCCGCATTGGTAGCGATCAGTTCATTCACCTTGCCCCAGGCGGTTCTGTCGGCTACCTGGAATTCACAGGCGCCGGTATGAACTTCCTGATGACATTGCAAACGTCCAAAGAAGAACAGATGTACTCTTTGGGCAGCCGCATGTTGCAATACAAGAAGGGCGTTGAATCGTCTGACAGTTTGCAAATCAGGCTGGGTGCTGAAAGTGCATCGCTGGTTGGTATTGCGATCGCATTGGAAGAAGGTCTGTGGCAGGCTCTGTACCACTACAATATGTGGATGGGTTTCGACACTGAACCCGAAGTCTTTCTTCTCGAACCAAATCGCATTAATATCAAAACATGCGTCAGTAGCGTACTTCTTACTCGGCAACACTGCCCGATCATCAATCTTGATAAACTCTAAATTCATTCCTTATTCATCTCCAAATGTAAAATCGCCAAACGTGATCAATACCAAAACAATAACCAACACTCCAACAGCCACTCCAGTCAAGAACTCAAACATTCGCCCTGCTCCTAATCCATTCCAAATCTACAGGTCGATAGTCTGTCATCTCAACGCAGATATTCACCGCATTCGGCGGAGCATCCGGCACTTCGTTGTTATGTACATGACCATATAAGTAAATATCGCACGGCTTGCCGTCGAAGTCAAATCGAGGACGGTGATTCATTCCAAGAAACAAGCCATTATCTTCCACGATCAGCGAGTCATACACACCGGCAAAACCAATACATTCCATTCTCTTCCAATACCTATCATGATTACCGCGCACTAAGAATATATGACCATTCAATTGCGATACAGTCTCATGAACAGTACACAATGATCCAAAACAGAAATCCCCGCAGTGATACACAACGTCATCAGGCTTTACTACTTCATTCCATCGCTCAATCATCACTTGATTCATTTCTTCTACCGAAGAGAAAGGACGGTTACAATACTTTATGATATTGGCATGATGAAAGTGAGAATCCGAAGTGAAAAAGTATTTCATTTCTTTTCGCAATAATGGAACGAACAACCCTCAATAGAAGTAGACGGATGATTCGCTTCATCAGGGACAACAACATCTACCCCGTAAACCTCCAAATCACGCATAACCGAACCACGCTTCAATACAATACGAGGAACCCCTCTATACGACTCACTTAACTCAATAGCATTGATAGACTCAATCATCATCTTCCTCATTCAACTCAGTACACAATTCGCCGATCCATTCAGTCATGATCTCTTTACCAGTATGGATCAGGTGAATTCCTAAGTCAATCAAGCCCTCTGGCGTAGTGCGGAATCCCATCACCGGATTTCCATTATCCTCGAAAATCTCAAACGTCCACGGCAGATAGGGACCGAACTGTCTCACGACGTTCTAAACCCAGCTCGCGTACCACTTTAAATGGCGAACAGCCATACCCTTGGGACCGGCTTCAGCCCCAGGATGTGATGAGCCGACATCGAGGTGCCAAACACCGCCGTCGATATGAACTCTTGGGCGGTATCAGCCTGTTATCCCCGGAGTACCTTTTATCCGTTGAGCGATGGCCCTTCCATACAGAACCACCGGATCACTATGACCTACTTTCGTACCTGCTCGACGTGTCTGTCTCGCAGTTAAGCTGGCTTCTACCATTACACTAACCGTACGATGTCCGACCGTACTTAGCCAACCTTCGTGCTCCTCCGTTACGCTTTAGGAGGAGACCGCCCCAGTCAAACTACCCACCAGACACTGTCCGCAATCCCGATTCAGGGACCTACGTTAGAACATCAAACATACAAGGGTGGTATTTCAAGGACGGCTCCACCAGGACTAGCGTCCCAGCTTCAAAGCCTCCCACCTATCCTACACATGTAGGGTCAATGTTCAGTGCCAAGCTATAGTAAAGGTTCACGGGGTCTTTCCGTCTAGCCGCGGGTATACGGCATCTTCACCGCAATTTCAATTTCACTGAGTCTCTGGTGGAGACAGCCTGGCCATCATTACACCATTCGTGCAGGTCGGAACTTACCCGACAAGGAATTTCGCTACCTTAGGACCGTTATAGTTACGGCCGCCGTTTACCGGGGCTTCGATCAAGAGCTTCGCTTGCGCTAACCCCATCAATTAACCTTCCGGCACCGGGCAGGCGTCACACCCTATACGTCCACTTTCGTGTTTGCAGAGTGCTGTGTTTTTAATAAACAGTCGCAGCGGCCTGGTATCTTCGACCGGCATGGGCTTACGTAGTAAATACTTCACCCTCACCGGCGCACCTTCTCCCGAAGTTACGGTGCCATTTTGCCTAGTTCCTTCACCCGAGTTCTCTCAAGCGCCTTGGTATTCTCTACCTAACCACCTGTGTCGGTTTGGGGTACGGTTCCTAGTTACCTGAAGCTTAGAAGCTTTTCCTGGAAGCATGGCATCAACCACTTCGCATTCTAAAAGAACGCTCGTCATCAGCTCTCGGCCTTGATCTCCCGGATTTACCTAAGAAATCAGCCTACCACCTTAAACACGGACAACCAACGCCGTGCTGGCCTAGCCTTCTCCGTCCCTCCATCGCAGTAACTAGAAGTACGGGAATATTAACCCGTTTCCCATCGACTACGCATTTCTGCCTCGCCTTAGGGGCCGACTAACCCTGCGTCGATTAACGTTGCGCAGGAAACCTTGGTCTTTCGGCGTGCGAGTTTTTCACTCGCATTGTCGTTACTCATGTCAGCATTCGCACTTCTGATACCTCCAGCAAGCTTCTCAACTCACCTTCACAGGCTTACAGAACGCTCCTCTACCGCTCATCCAAAGGATGAACCCGTAGCTTCGGTGTATGGTTTGAGCCCCGTTACATCTTCCGCGCAGGCCGACTCGACTAGTGAGCTATTACGCTTTCTTTAAAGGATGGCTGCTTCTAAGCCAACCTCCTAGCTGTCTAAGCCTTCCCACATCGTTTCCCACTTAACCATAACTTTGGGACCTTAGCTGACGGTCTGGGTTGTTTCCCTTTTCACGACGGACGTTAGCACCCGCCGTGTGTCTCCCGTGCTGACACTTGCTGGTATTCGGAGTTTGCATCGGTTTGGTAAGTCGGGATGACCCCCTAGCCGAAACAGTGCTCTACCCCCAGCAGTGATACACGAGGCGCTACCTAAATAGCTTTCGAGGAGAACCAGCTATCTCCGAGCTTGATTAGCCTTTCACTCCGATCCACAGGTCATCCGCTAACTTTTCAACGGTAGTCGGTTCGGTCCTCCAGTCAGTGTTACCTAACCTTCAACCTGCCCATGGATAGATCGCCCGGTTTCGGGTCTATACCCAGCGACTAAAGCGCCCTATTAAGACTCGCTTTCGCTACGCCTCCCCTATTCGGTTAAGCTCGCCACTGAATATAAGTCGCTGACCCATTATACAAAAGGTACGCAGTCACCCAACAAAGTGGGCTCCCACTGCTTGTACGCATACGGTTTCAGGATCTATTTCACTCCCCTCTCCGGGGTTCTTTTCGCCTTTCCCTCACGGTACTAGTTCACTATCGGTCAGTCAGTAGTATTTAGCCTTGGAGGATGGTCCCCCCATATTCAGACAAAGTTTCTCGTGCTCCGTCCTACTCGATTTCATTGATAAGAGAATTTCGTGTACGGGGCTATCACCCACTACGGCGGCACTTTCCAGAGCCTTCCACTATTCTCAAATCAACTTAAGGGCTAGTCCCCGTTCGCTCGCCACTACTAAGGGAATCTCGGTTGATTTCTTTTCCTCAGGGTACTTAGATGTTTCAGTTCCCCTGGTTCGCCTCACACACCTATGTATTCAGTGTGTGATAACCAGCTTATGCTGGCTGGGTTCCCCCATTCAGAGATCTCCGGATCAAAGGTTATTTGCCACCTCCCCGAAGCTTATCGCAGGCTATCACGTCTTTAGATACGATTGATATTGAAGAAGAATTAGTCGATTTTCAAAGAAAATATTTTGATGCTTCGCCGTGGAAAGATCAAATTTTTCAACACTTAGGTGATGCGGTTGATATTATTCCGACTTTAAATAAAAAATTCGATTTGGTTTTCATTGATGCTGATAAAGAAAATTACGTGAATTACTTTCACTTAATTGTTCCCCTGATGAATAAAGGCGGAATTATCTTATCTGATAATGTATTGTGGAGCGGAAAAGTATTAGAAGAAGTAAAACCAAATGATAAAAGCACACCCGTTTTACTAGAATATAACAAATTACTAAATACAGACCCTAGAGTAGAAACAGTCTTATTGCCGATTCGTGATGGTTTAACGGTTAGTAGAGTTTTGTAGTTTTCAGTCGCAGTTTTCAGTCGCAGTTTTCAAATTATATTTTTTTCCAAAAGACAAATACAATTTATAAAACGCAAAACCAAAAATTCCTCCAGCAAGGTAACCTATAAGTATATCTCCAGGATAGTGCAATCCTAAGTAAATTCTACTATAAGCAAAGATTAATGGGAATAGATACAACAAATAAGTGTGTTTGTAATATTTTCTTAGAATTAATACGATAAATATTGTTGATGCAAAAGAGTTAGAAGCATGGCCAGAAAAGAAACTGAATGATTTTCTATTCATCACTTCTCGCATAATACCCTCAAATTCGGGATTATTACATGGGCGTAAACGTTCGAAAGAATATTTGAAAAGATTTGTAATTTGGTCAGTAAAAGTTATTAAAACCGCTAAGAAAAGAATAATCATTCCTAATCCTTTCCAACCTAATTTCTTTTGTATTAAATAAAAAACTCCGATAAAGAGTGGAGACCAATAGATTTGTTTAGTTATAATCATCCAAAAACCATCAAATGGTTCAGAACCCAATCCGTTTAAAAAAAGGAATAATTCTTTATCTAAGTTTATTAAGTGCTCCAAAATTACATTTGTCTTTTTATGGGTCCGGTAATATTTTCAATATCTTCTTTTACTTGTTCTATTGGATTTTGAACATCTAAATTCATATTTTCCATTGGATTCACCATTTTAGCAATTCCTTCTTTCGCTTTTGCTATTTCTTCAGAAACACCGCCTGTTAATGTATTCATGTCCAAACCTGCATCTTGAGTTCCTTTTTGAATTTCGCTTTTTATTTCGTTGGTAGCATTCTTCAATTGCGCCATACCTTTTCCTAAAGCACGAGCAATATCTGGAATCTTATCTGATCCAAATAACATTAAAACAACTAAAATGATGAAAAACAATTCACCTCCACCAATTCCAAACATAGTGTACTTTTGAAAATTAACTTCGCAAAGTTACAAAGTTTTATACCTACTTTATCTTAAAGTAATCAAAAAAAAGACTATCCGAAGATAGCCTTAATTCTTATTTTTTCTCTAATGTATCAAATTTTGATACCGTTTCTGCTTTAGGCCAATAATTGTTTTCAACATCAATATCAGCAGTTTCTAATTTTGGATCCACTTGAATTTTTACTATTTTTTTCTCCGTTGCAAAAACTCTTTTAGCGGTATCATTATTCTTTCTCCAAATTTGAGCTGGGAATTTGTGAGTTTCACTAGTTCCGTCTTCAAACTGAAGCTCTACAATGATTGGCATTATTAATCCTCCTGGTTTTTCAAACTCTACTTCATAGAAATATTTAGGAGATTTTAAAGCATTCTTTTCTTCTACAGAATAATTTTTATTTAAATAATCTGAAAGTGCTTGTACATTTTTAACATCAAACCCTTTTTTTAATTCAGGATTAAAATCAGGTGTGTCTTCTGCAACTAAATACAACATTGGCTCACCATCACTGATTTTTCTTCCTCTTCTATTAAACATTGCTTGCGTTTCTTTTGAAGCTTCTGTAGAAACAAAATATTGTTTAACTGATTTTACACCTATATCGGTATAATCTGTTGAATAAAACCATCCTCTCCAAAACCAATCTAAATCAACCGCAGAGGCATCTTCCATAGTTCTGAAGAAATCTTCTGGCGTTGGGTGTTTAAATTTCCAACGATTCGCTCAGGTGCGAAAGCGCGTATCGTGACTGGGAA
>OGVV01000041.1_pt1 | contig 12722 bp, 22 predicted proteins | sample 1575891 | NCBI WGS metagenome assembly OGVV01 (sample SAMN07581546, study PRJEB24739) | freshwater metagenome | place: Singapore | collected 2015-04
GTTTCCCAGTCACGATAGGTCATTCCACCAACAACAATTGTGGCTGGCCCATCAGCGCTCGCGCGATGCTCAACAACTGCTGCTCACCACCCGACAACACACCGCCCCACTGCCCACGCCGCTGCGCCAGCAGAGGAAACACCTCGTAAACCCGATCCAGCGTCCATTCTGAAGGCACTGAATCACGGCTCGCCTTCTGTTGCCCCAACAGCAAGTTTTGCTCCACGGTCAAGCGGCCAAACACATCGCGCGACTCGGGCACATAGCCTATGGTGGCGGGCAGTATGCCGTAAACCGCATCGGGCGCGGGTCGTTCTTGATTGATAACCTTTCGGTCACGATGCTTGGCGGCATCCAGCCGGGGCCGTTGCGGTCGCTGGTTTCCGAGGCGCAGGATGACGGTCTTATTCAGCGGTTCATCCCGGTTCTGCTGCAAAAGGCCGAGCGGGACAGGGATATTGCCACGCCGCCGGTTGCTGATGAATTTGGCGACATGGTGGAGTCGCTGCACAATCTTGAGCCGCCGCGCAATTTTTTCGGGGTTCAACCGCTCACGTTCAGCGAAGGCGCGCGTGCGGTGCGGGAGGCACTAGCTGACGATCATTATCGGTTTGTGTTGGTCATGGAGCAGATGAACAGCAAGCTCGCCACGCATATCGGCAAGTTTGACGGCTTGTTCGTGCGCTTGTGCGTGATCTGGCATTGTGTGGAAACCTTGGGCACCGACCTCCCTCTAGAGGTGTCAGAAGACACCGCGCGGCGCGTAGCGGCTTTCCTGACGACTTATATCCGCAGGCATAGCATGGCGTTCTACATCGACGCCTTGGGCGTCTCGCAATATGACGATCTGGTCAAGGAAGTCGGCGCTTGGATATTGGCGCACAAGACCGTTCAATTCAGCGAGGGCGACTTACAGCGCGGCGTGAGGGCATACCGCAACGCCGATCCGATCAAGCGCGAAGAAGCCATGAAAACGCTATGCGGCTTTGACTGGTGTGAACCTGCTGAGGCCACCCGAAAGGACGCAAAAAAGTGGATTGTGCGGCCCGAGGTTCACGAAAAATACGCAGCCAAAGCCGAGGCGGAACGCGTCCGCAGGCATGAGGTCAAGGCGCTTATAGCAGACGCCGTTAAGGAAAGTGAGTGACTTTATGAATGGGCCGTCTACGCTGTCAACGAATTTTCGGCCAGTTTTGGCCTCAAAAGTTGCCCACGTTGCTTACGCGTGAGTATATAGAAAATTCTTCTCTCTCTATTGAATTACGCGAGGCCGGACGCGCCAGAACCCTCAAGCAATTCTGGCAACTTTTGGGAAGTAAGTTTTTTTAAGTTTGCAATTGCGAAAAAAGTTGCTTAGTTAGCCCGGCATCAAGGAGTGTTTATGCAGATTGAAAAAAACATCCCCATCCCTGCTGATAAGGGTGCAACTGGAAGGACAGGCAGGCGTGCGAAGTATCCTTTTGCGCAGATGGAAGTCGGAGACAGCTTTCTTGTGTCTTGGGATGATCTTCCGCCAAGTGGGCAGGCGTGTCTTTCTGTAAGGGCAGGCGACGCATTCGGGTCAGGAAATTTTCGCACACGCAAGGAGGCAGATGGCATTCGTGTCTGGCGTTTAGCATGACTTGCCAAACGCCGCCGCCATATCATCGCGCAGGCAAACAAGCGGGCGGCAGGTAGGAGAGTGTGATGAAAAACCCAACGCCGTTTGTTTTGGCGCAAGATGCGAAGTGGATCGAATGCGGATTGCCCGGTGGTCCGGTGGAATACCGGCTTCTGCCAGCACGGGTTTACCTGCACCCTGATCGCGCGCCCGCAATCGTGGTTCCGAGACGCGCTAGGGCAAAGGCAAAGCTCAATGGGATATTGGTAGGCGAGAGGCTTTCGTCGGGCTTCAGCGGCCTGATTTTGGACGCGCAAGGGCGGTATGCGGGTTCGATCCGTAAGGCGATTAGGAGAGTGTGATGGATGATATTACGGACAGGCTGCGGGATAAGGCGCACATCGCGCAATATGATGGATATGATGCGCTCATGGAGACTGCCGAACTAGCCGCCGCCGAGATCGAGCAGCTACGTTCCCAACTGGCAGCGCGAGATGGCGAAATAGCGGATTGGCTGGACAAGCTGGCGGGGTGTCTGGTGAAGCAGCAAGAGTTGGCTTTGCAGATGGCGGCTGACAATCTGCGCACTGGTGCCTATCGGAAGGACAAGGGCGGTGAGTGATGGCGCAATGCCTGGCCTTCCCCCCGGTTACACGCCCGCCCGTGGCCGCGCCCCTTCGGTAAGCATATGGGGCGAGAAGGTGATGGTGATATTGCGCAACGGCGTGAAGTCCGGGCCGTGGGATATACGGACAACCCGGTAGACATGGGAGGATCATCCGGGCGATATCGTGGCGATCAAGCGCGCCGATTAATTTGCGTGAGTATGCAAAAAACGTTTGACGCCATAGCGGGGGGTGTGTATCATGGGGTCAGCAACAAGGAGAGTGACATGAGTGACGCAAAGTTTACGCCGGGGCCGTGGCGCACCGCTGGTGAGCACGTTTTTTCTGTAAAAGGCAGGCTTACGGTTACCCGCGCAAACTATGGCACAGAAACCGAACGAGAAGCCAACGCCCGCCTGATTGCCGCCGCGCCTGAATTGTTGGAGGCGCTGGAGGGCAACAAGAAGGCATTGGAGGTCATCGCGGTGACCGCTGCCGAAATGGGCTTCGACCAGCTTGCAGACATCATTGATGATCGACTGAACGAAACCAACGCCGCCATCGCAAAGGCCCTCGGCAATGCTTAACCCCGAAGAGCAAGCCGAATATGACGCGCTGGGCGAGGAAAAGCGCGAAGTGACCGCACGGCTGCGGCAGATCAATGCAGCGCGGCGGACGCTCTATAACCGAGGCGTGGCGAGAGCGTGGCGCGAGAAAAATCGCCCATCGAATGCGGAAACCATTTGACACCACCCCACATCCAGCGTAGGGGAAAGGGGCAACGCAAGGAGAGTGACAATGCAAATCGGTTCTATCGTTTCCATCCCCCTCGCAGGCGCTATCACTTCGGGCGGTTCGCTTTGCTGCGCTGGTTTTTCGTTCGACATTATCGGCGAAACCGAAAAGGCGTGGCACGTTGAAGCTGAACTTGAGAACGGCAAGGTGATTGACGCTTGGTTCCCGAAGAAGGCTTTCACTGGCGCGACCGAGCGCGGGCGCTTCGGCAATCAGCCGACCTTCACTTGTCAGCTTGCCCGCTGGTTTAAGCCGACCGGCTGGACGGCGCGATTCATTCAACTGGCAACGCAGAACAGCACCCTGACCGCCGCCTAACCCAACCGGGGGCCATAGCGCCCCCATATATACACCTTGCATCCTCAACCCCAATCGCATACACAAGCAGGGCATGAACTCTCCAAGTGTATGCACGGTGGGGCGCGACACCGCAAAAACGCGCACTAAACTTGGAGAAACAGCAATGCACAAAGATTTGAGTGACGGATGGAGGCAGATTGTCGAAAACGCGGCTGAGACTACCGCTAATTTGACAAACATCGAAGGCCAATCCCTCGCCCTCGCACGTGAGGCTTGGATTAACGCTTTCGACCGCGCTGCCGAGGAGTTGGACGCATGATCCGCGCTGTCACAATGGCGCTGGTGGCGATGACCGCCGCAGCATCCTCGCCCGCTGCCGCGCAATGCACATGGACATGGGATTGCACCAGCGGGCAATGCCGCCAAGTGCCGATCTGCCGCAATCCCATCGACCTACCGCCGATCCGACCGATTGAGCTTCCGCCGATACCCGCGCCGACAATCCGCCCCATTCTCCCGCCTGCGCTTCCGCCGCTCGGCACAAGGGTCTGTCAGCCGCGCTACATCTGCAATGGCGGTCAATGCACTTGGCAGCAGGTGTGCAGGTGATTAAAGCCTGACCTTGCCGCGCCGCTCGTTCAACGCTATTAAGGATGGGCGGCATCGCAGGGTGCCTAGGCAAAAACCAGACACAGAAAGCGGCGAACGGCAGTTCACTGAAAGCAGAGAATGGCCAGAGGTGGAAATCCAAATCCGAACACAAGCAACCTGAAGCCTTTTCGGAAGGGCCAAAGTGGCAATCCGGGGGGTAAGACTGTCGAGCAGGTCGCTATTGAGCGACGCAATGCCGAGCGCGCAATGCTATTGCGAGAGAAGGCCCTTATTGCGCTTGAGAAGGTGCTTGAAGGAAAAGAGGCATCCCAAGTCGCGGGCATTTTGCTGGATGCGCAGGCGTTGAAGCTGCTTAAAGACGCCGAGGATCGCGGGCTAGGCAATCCGGTGCAGCCGACTGATAACCAGCACTCATTCAAGGGGCTGGATGTTGTTGTCAGGAGCGACAAGGCCTGATAAAAGGTCGCCTTTGGAAAGACAGGGGCGAAAAAATGCGGCACCGCAGGCTAAAAGACCACACTGGAAGGCGTTTTGGGAAGCTGGTTATTTTGGACATTCTTGAGAGAGACACGGTTCAGAATGACCACTTGATGCTTGTGCGCTGTGACTGCGGTAATGTCGCAAAAAAGCGGCTGAAGCTTATGCGTTCAGGGCGCACCGCGTCTTGCGGATGTTTGGCCTCCGCCGTGCTGGCGGAGCGGAACACAAAACACGGCCTCACACGCACACACCCCCGTTCTTATCGCACGTGGAAGGATATGCGGGCGCGCTGCAATAACCCAAGCAACGCTGATTATCGGAATTACGGCGCGCGGGGAATTGCGGTATGTGAAAGGTGGGGCGACTTCGCTAATTTCGTTTCTGATATGGGCGAGAGGCCCTCTGGTTGCACAATTGACCGCATCAATGTAAGCAAGGGTTATGAGCCGGGGAATTGCCGCTGGGCGACAAGCATTGAGCAGGCTCGCAACAAACGAAATAACCGCATGATCGTTTTGGACGGAGTGGAAAAAACCTTGCAGGAGTGGTGCAACCAATTTGGCATTGACCACAGCAAGGTTCGCTACCGTTTGAGTGCTGGCTATTCGCCAGAAGAAGCTTTTAGTTTGGGGGACAAGCGCCTTGTCAGGTGATCGCCTGAAAATAGAGGTCGCGCCTGTCTTCGCACCCTTGTTGTCGCCTTCGCGATACAAGGGTGCATGGGGGGGGCGAAGGCTCTGGGAAGTCACAATTCTTCGCCGATGCGATCATCATCCGTTGCCTTGCTGAGCCCGGCTTGCGCGTTCTGGCGTGTCGCGAAATTCAGAAGTCCCTCAAGGAAAGCGCCAAGCGCCTGATCGAAAGCAAGATCGAGGAATACGGCCTAGGCCCGCTGTTTGATTGTCAGGCTGCGGAGATTAGGACGCCCGGAGGTGGGTTGATCGCGTTTGCTGGCCTTCAGGATCACACCTCGGAAAGCATTAAGTCCTATGAGGGCTTTGATGTGGCATGGGTTGAGGAAGCGCAGACCGTATCGCAGCGCAGCTTGAACCTGTTGCGCCCTACAATCCGCAAGCCCGGATCGGAGCTATGGTTTAGCTGGAACCCGCGCTTTGACACCGACGCTGTTGATGAAATGCTCCGAGGCTCTGAAAGTCCTAGCGGGGCAATAGTCGTTCGCGCCAACTGGTGCGACAATCCTTGGTTTCCTGCCGAACTTGAGCAAGAGCGATTGGATTGCATCCGAATGCAGCCCGAACAATATGATCATATATGGGAGGGCGGTTATGTCACGGCTGTCGAGAGCGCGTATTTTGCGCGTGCTTTGGCAGAGGCCCGTGAACAAGGCCGGATCGGGACGCTGGCGCAAGATAAGCTGCTATCGCTGAGAGCGTATTGGGATATTGGCGTAAGGGACGCGACGGCTATCTGGATTGTGCAGCAAAAGGGAAGCGACCTGCGCTTTATCGACCATTATGAGGCTGTTGGTCAGGACTTGTCTGCGCATCTTGTGTGGATGCGGCAAAACGGCTATGAAGATGCCGAGCAAGTCTTGCCGCATGACGGCGCAAAACAGGATGCGGTGACGGCGGTGCGCTTCGAAGATCACATCCGCAACGCTGGCTTTACGGTTCGCACCGTGCCTAATCAGGGCAAGGGCGCTGCGATGAAGCGCATCGAGGCTGCGCGCTCGCGTTTTAATCGTTTCTGGTTTGATGAAGCCAAATGCGCAAAGGGGTTGAAGGCGTTGGGCTGGTATCACGAAAAGAAGAACGAAGGCGGCTATGGTGTCGGGCCTAACCACGACTGGTCGAGCCATAGCGCGGATGCTTTCGGTTTGGCGGCGATTGACTATCAGGAGCCGCGCGCCAGCCGCAAGCTGGATCTATCCAATCTCAAGAGGGCTGTTGCGTGAAGCTGCTTTATCGTAATGGTGACGCACTAGCCTACGTTGCCCAATTTTGGGACGGCCCTCTTTCGTCTGGCAGTGCGGGCCGTTACGCTGAGCGGGAAATTGAAGATCGCATTGTCCCTCGGTTGCGGACTGAGTTTGTGAATGGCGAGTGGCGCACAAGGTTGCTGGGCCATAGGCTTGCAAATACGGCGCGGTCTGTTTCGTATTATCCTGCGCTAGAAAAGGCGCTCAAGATTAAATGGGGCGAAGCCTAATGGAACCCGCTATCACGCCCGAGCAGCTTGCCGCCATTTTGCAGCGAGAAAAGGACAATGCGGATAGTTACGCCGAAATGCTGGAGGAATTGCACCAGCAGGCGTTTGACTATTATGAGGCCAAGCCGTTCGGAAACGAAGTCGATGGTCGCTCGCAAATAGTCCTGCCCGATGTGCAGACCTCCATTGACCACATGACGCAAAGCATCTTGCGCACGTTCACCAGCGGCGACCGGGTGATTGAGTTTGAGGCCGAAGATGAAGGCGATGAACAATCGGCTGTGGATGCTACGGCGGCGGTCGATTATTACTTCATGCGCAAGCAAGACGGTTACAGGACACTTTACGATGTTCTGAACGATGGCTTGCTGCGCAAGATGGGTGTGTTCAAAGCGGTCGCTGAAAAACGCGAGCGCGTAATTCGGGAGGAGGTGATCATACCCGTCGAGGCGCTAGGGATGTTGCCCGACGATGCCGAAATTGAGGATGTGACGGAAAACGGCGATGGTTCCGCTCGCGTTGGCCTCAAGGTGGTTAAGGTTGAGACTTGCTTCACTGGCCATGCCGTGCCTCTTAACGAGTTCCGCTTTAGCCCGCGCGCCAAGCATGAGGATACGGCGAATTATGTGGCGCACATCGCACCGCTGACGCGTGGCGAGTTGGTTGAAATGGGGTTTGACCGCGCGCAGGTTTATGACTTGCCCCGTTTCAATGACACCGATCTGGAAAATTATGAGAGTAACAATCTAGACTTTTACGACAATGAAGAAACATCGCCCGCTGTCGAGTATGTTGAATTGTGCGAGGAGTATGCGCGCATCGACGTGGACGGCGACGGCATTGCCGAGCGAGTAAAGGTGTTCCGCTGCGGTGGTGATATTCTGCGCTATCAGGGCGCGCCGATTGTTGATCCTGAAACCGGCGAGCAGGCGCTTGACGAATTTGGCGAACCGCTATTCGAAGATGGCGAGTTGGCGGTTGAGACAGTCGATTTTCAGCCGTTTTCTGTGTTCACGCCGTTCCCTCGTCCGCACAAGATGGTTGGGTATTCGCTGGCCGATAAGGTGATGGACATTCAGTATTTGCGTTCGATGGTTGCGCGCCAGATGAACGACGGCATGGCGTTCTCGAACCTGCCGCGCCCGATTGTTGCAGAAGACGGCAGCACAGACGAAACGCTTGATGATATTTTGAACCCGATCCCCGGCGCTCCTATCCGCGTCCGCTCGCAAGGCGCTGTTGTGCCGTTGCAAAACAGCTTCAACGTCGGTCAATCCTTGAGCGTGCTTGAGTGGGCTACGGGTGAGGGTGAAAAGCGCACTGGCATCACGGCTATGAACCAAGGCCTTGATGCGGACGCGATCAACAAGACCGCCACTGGCACCGCGCTTATGATGGCGTCAGGCCAGCAAATGGAAGAAGCTATCGCCAAGCAAATGGCGGAAGCCTTCGGGCGATTGGCAATCAAGATTTACCGCATGATGCGCGAAGACGGTTATCCGTTTGTTATCCGCGTTGATGGCGAAGCGCGGGAAGTTGACCCTTCGCAGTGGCCCGACAAGATGCACGTGCGGGCAAGGGTTGGCTTGGGGACTGGCAGCAAGGACAAGCGCATTCAGGCGCGCATGGCGCTTTATCCGGCGCTCGCACAGGCCATGTCCGAGGGACTTGCGGGGCCAGAACACGCGTTCAAGTGGATGGATGGCGTGGCGCGTGACACTGGCATCGGGCATGGTGATGATTTCATGTTTACCCCCGAGCAACTTGCTGAACGCGCACAGAACGAAGAGCCTGAAGTCGATCCTGAATTGGTGAAGGTGCAAGAGGACGCTGCACTTAAGCGCGACATGGCTATGATCGACGCGGAACTTAAGGCGTTCGAGATGCAGCAGCGCATTGAACTTGAGGCCATGAAGATTAGCGGCAATCTTGACTTGCAGGCTTATCGGGCCGAGGTTGAGGCTGGGATTGCGCGGATGAAGGCGCAAATGGAAGCGCGGTTGAAGCTGGATATGTCTAAAAATCGCGAAGGCGGGGATTTAGATAAGTGAGGGCTTTTAGGTCAACTGGTGGCAAGGGTTGGCGTGCTTACGTCGAAATTGCCGGTCAATTCGACCGTGATCCTTATCATGGACTTGTTCCGCGTGTGGTGATGGGCTTCGGCCAAACCAAAGGCGAGGCCGTAAGGGATTTGGAGAGCCGTCTTGCGTAACCTTATTGTCCGCCTAGTGCTTTGGCTTTGCCGTCGCTTTGATATCAACTTGCTGGACGAGGCGCGCCGACTAGCTACTCCTGATGCTATCGCGCGCGGGCAGCGGTGGGAAGCCTTTTACCATGAGCAGGGTGGCCTAGCTGACATGATTAAGGCACTGCGCTTGGAGGCGTTTGAAGTGGCGGCGGATCTTGACCCGCGCGATACCGACAAGATTTATTATTGGGCAACGGCAGACCGTAACCTGCGCAGGCTTGACCAGCGCGTTCGCACAGTGATCGAGACGGGCAAGATTGAGGCACGGAAGGCGCAAGTTAAAAGCCTGCCAATGCCTAGGAAAAGTATTTAAGCCGCCCATAAGGGCATAATGTGAGGAAAAGCGAATGGCCCATCCTAGTGAAGCCGGAAGCCCGCCCGTGAGTATTGCGGAAAAGGCGGCGGCGTTTGCAGACGAATTGGGGGATTTTATCCCTGATTTGGAAGACGAGGAAGATGATCAGCCCCAATCGGAAGATGACATTGACGAATTGGGTGATGATGATGTAGAAGAACTTGAGGATAATGGGGACGACGAACAGGCCGAGCCTGCCATTGAACCGCCCGTTAGCCTTAATGCGGACGAAAAAGCCGTCTTTGCGCAGCTTCCCCCGGAAGCCCAGCAGGCATGGGCAGCAAGTGAAACTCGCCGCAATCAGCAGGTGCAAGAAGCCACCACCCGCGCAAGTGAGGCCCAGCGAGTAGCGGAAGCCAAAGCAGCCCAAGCCAATGCGCAAGCCGAGGCGGTATTCGCCGAACAATTGAAGGCCGTGGCGGCGGCGTTCAGGCCAGTTGAACCTGACCCTTCGCAATACGCTTCAATCGAGCAATACAGGCACGCCAAAGCTGTATTCGACCATCAACTTGCCCAGCACATGGAATTTGAGCAGCAAGTTTTGACGGTTGGCAAGGAAACCCCGGAAGCAAAGGCTGCGCGTATTCAGGCGCGCGACCAGCAGCTTCTTACCATCCCTGAGATTGCCGATCCGGCTACGCGTGACGCTTACATCCAAGGCGCTTTCGAGATTGCCAAGGAATTGGGTTACGATACGGCGGACTTGGCGGAAAACATGGATGCAGGCGACCTTAAGGCTCTCGCTCAAGCCGCCAAGTGGAGGGCCGACAGCGAGGAGCTTGCCCGGATTAGGGCTAAATCGAAGGAGCGTGTCAGGGACAAGAGCACTGGCAGGTTTCGCTCGATTATGCCGGGTTCCGCGCCCCACGGTGACACGAGGCACGGAAGCGCGGCGAAGGCTTTTGATAGGCTGAAGGCCGTTCGAGGCACGAAGGATAATTCCCTGAAAGCCAAAGCGGTTGAGGACTATCTTTTGAAGGCTGGTTTTATCGACTGAGTTTCACATTGCACGTCGAGAGACGTGCCCATCCCCACACCCCTGCGGGGGAGTGTAACCAAGAAGGATTTTTCACATGGCTGTTCCTGCCGATACCATCCAGAATGTCGGACGCATCGGCGTCCGCGAAGACCTGTCTGACCGCATTGCCGAACTGTTCCCGGACGAAACCCCGTTCATGAACGCAATCGGCACTTCGCCGGTTAACAACACCTACACCGAATGGCAGACTGATAGTCTGGTTCAGGCCAATGGCAACAACGCGGCGGTGCAGGGTGATGATACCCCTAACCAGAACCGTCCGAACACTGTTCGTGTCGGCACGCACACGCAGATTTTCACGAAGGTTATCAGCGCATCGACCACTGTTGAGTGGACGAATAAGGCTGGTCGTCGTTCGGAACTGGCGCGTGAAACCATGAAGGCGGGTCGTGAAATTCGCCGCGACATGGAAACTCGCTTCCTTAGTGGTTCGGCTTCGGTCGCCGCTACGGCTTCGGTTGCCGGTCAGACTGCTGGTGCGCTGGCATGGCTTACCTCGAACGTGTCGCGCGGCGGTAGCGGTGCTAACGGTGGGTTTAGTAATGGCATTGTGGCGGCACCAACCCCCGGCACGCAGCGCAATTACACCGAGCAGCTGCTGAAGGGCGTTCTCCAGTCGATCTGGACGAATGGCGGTAATCCCGCGATGGTCATTACCAATGGGGCGCAGAAGCAGGTTGCTGCGGGCTTTGCTGGCCTTGCGGACCAGCGCGTTGACGCCGGGCCGGGGCGCATCCGCCTTGTTGCAGGCGCAGGTATTTACGTGTCTGACTTTGGCGAAGTCCAGTTCGTGCCTGATCGCTTCGCCACGGCCCGTGATGCTCTGGCGGTTGATCCCGAATATTGGGATGTCGGCATCGGTGACGCGCTCAAGATTGAGCCGCTTGCCAAGACCGGCCTTGCAGAGCGCCGCCTGATGCGGGCTGAAGTCGCGCTTCGCTGTCTTAATCAGGCCGCGTCGGGCGTGGTTGCCGACCTTCTCTAATCGTCACGCGGGCGGGGGTGTAATGCTCCCGCCCCATAACTGAAAGGTTAAGAACATGGCTGCTGGTATCCCGGTTGCGCTTTCCAACTCTCGCCCGAGCGCCACACAGCGTGGTGCTGTCTTTCAGGGTGTTGCAGTTCCCAATGCTGCGGGGGCAAATCCGACCAAGGCGGAATTTGACGCTCTTCTTGTATCTCTCCGCAACGCTGGCGTAATTGCCACCTAACGGGCAGGGGGCTATAATGGCCCCCTGTTTTCAATGGAGTTGGCTAAATGACGCATCCCCTCGATCATGATGGCGACGGTCGCAAAGGTGGCAGTCTGCCGAAAGCCAAGCGCGGTCGCCCCGCAAAGGTGAAAACTGATGAAGCCCAAGACGAAACCAAAGTCGAAGCCGAAACCCGCGATGAAGCCAAAGCCCAAGCCAAAGGGCGGCTCAAGGTATTGAAGGCCGATACCGTGTTCGATGGGCGCGGCGGTTTTCTCCCTGTTGGCGCGAAGTTTGATGCGGTGGACGACGCTGCGGAAGCCGCGTTGATTGCACGAGGCTTCGCCGAATGAGCGCGTGGGAGGTCATTGATGACGGATCGTGGAACGGCTTGCGCAAGCTGCTGCGAAGTGATCCCAGTGATCCCGACGCGGTGCAGGTAAAATATCAGGATGTTTCGGGCGGCGCTGTTGTTGAAGAAAACAAGCGCGCCGAAACGCACAAGGTCAGCAAGGACGTTTGGCACGTCGGGCATATCCCCGCTTCGGTCGGCATGAAATGGCTGGTTGAGGAGGGGATTGATATGTGGTCGCAAAGCCCTGAAATGCGCAAGCGCGTCATGGCGAAATTGATGGACAGCGACTATCGCTATCTGGTTCCCGGCATGGGGAGAATTAGGCTGTGACTAGCATTGCGTTCCCCACCGATCCGAACAGCTACATCACAACGCTTTCGCAGCTTGTTGACGAAATTCGCGATGAGATGGACGACACCGGTTATTCGCTGGTGAAGATTTATCGCGCCATCGCCAGAGCGGAAGCGATGTTCAATCGCATGATCCGCGTTCCGCAGATGGAAACGGAAGTTGACCTTGCAGTGACGCAAGAGGCGACCGATCTGCCGATTGATTTTCTCGCATTGCGCGCGGTATATTCGGAAGGCAACCCCGACAACCCGCTGCGTTCGATGTCACCCAACGGATTGCGCTCGCAGTATCGCGGGCGGGCGGGGACGCCTCAAGCCTACGCGCTGGAAAATATGCGTCTGGTGGTGGGGCCTGTTGGCAACGCAATGCTGACGGTGCTGTATTATGCCAAGATTTTGCCACTTACTGAGGCGAACCCGACGAATTGGCTGCTGCGCGACTATCCTGACCTTTACCTACATCAAGTGCTGGCGATTTTGTTCGCGAAAATTGGCGACCGTGAACGCGGGGCAGAAAACCTTGCGATTGCCAGCGCATTGATTGAGCAAGTCAACAGCGCGGGGCGCAAGGCGCGTTGGGGCAGTGCGCCACTCTCGCGAACCCTATCGTGACTGGGAAAC
>OGVV01000042.1_pt1 | contig 12713 bp, 10 predicted proteins | sample 1575891 | NCBI WGS metagenome assembly OGVV01 (sample SAMN07581546, study PRJEB24739) | freshwater metagenome | place: Singapore | collected 2015-04
GTTTCCCAGTCACGATACCAGGTTCCAGGTTTTTCCATAATCCTTCGTTTTGTAGAGGTAAGGGGCATAGTTACCGCTCTTGTAGCCGGTCGCTGCAAAATACGCCTCCCCAGCTTCGAATGGACTGGCCTCGATCGAATTGATTTGCAGCCACTCCGGCATGTCTTTCGGAGTCACATTTTGCCAGGTTTTTCCATTATCCAAAGTCACATGCACCAATCCGTCATCCGAACCCGCCCAGATGATTCCTTGCTTTACAGGAGACTCCGCTGCAGTAAAGATGGTCGCATAGTATTCTACCGAAGTATTGTCTTTGGTGATCGGGCCTCCCGATGGACCGAGTTTGCTCTTGTCATTTCGGGTCAGGTCAGGAGAAAAAACCTCCCAGCTTTGGCCTTCATTGGTCGAGCGGTGAAACTGATTACTGGTCGTGTAGAGGAGCTTCGGATTGTGAGGAGAAAAGAAAATCGGGAAGTTCCACTGGAACCGGTACTTCATACCCTCAGCGCCATGTCCCATCGGATTGTCAGGCCATACATTGACGGTACGGGAAGTTCCGTTGCGGTGATTTTCCCGGGTCAAGAGGCCACCATACGAACCGCCATACACGATGTCATTATCCAAAGGATCCGGAGCAATCCAGCCGGATTCACCACCTGCTGTAGGCTCCCAATCGGCTTCAGTAATCGCTCCACTATCATTTCGGTGACGGATTCTAACGGTAGAATTGTCTTGCTGCGCACCATAGATTCGATAAGGGAAGCTATTATCCGTAGTCACTCGATAAAACTGAGAGGTTGGCTGATTCATATAAGTGGACCAAGTCGCCCCACCGTCTTCGGAAACTTGCGCTCCCCCGTCATCTGCAATGATCATTCGCTGATTGTTGGTTGGATCGATCCAGAGATCATGGTGATCTCCGTGAGGAGCTTCGAAGTTTTTGAAGGTCTTTCCACCATCTGTGGACTTATGGTAATCCACGTTGAGCACATAAAGGGTCTCCTCGTCTTGGGTATCTGCATAGATTCGGGAATAGTACCACGCACGCTGACGCAGGTTTCGGTCTTCATTTACCCGTTCCCAGGTTTGGCCTGCATCTTTGGAGGTAAATACACCACCGTTGTCATTCTCAATAATGGCGTAAAGTCGGTTGGAGTTTTTCGGAGAAACGGTAATTCCCATGATACCGAGCACTCCTTTGGGGAAAGTAGCTTTAGCCGAAAGTTCATCCCAAGTTTTACCCCCATCAATGGATTTAAACATCTTGGAACCGGGACCACCGCTTTCCAAGCTATAAGGAGTGCGTTTCAATTCCCAAGTGGTCGCATAGATCACATCGGGATTATTCGGATCCAAAATCAGATCTACCGCACCGGAAACGTCATTTACGAACAGAACTTTTTGCCAAGTAGCCCCGCCGTCGGTAGTCTTGTAAACGCCACGGGTAGCATCAGGCTTGAAAATATCGCCTAGGACTGCGGCATAGACCACATTGGGATTGGATGGATGAATGCGAAGACGAGAGACGAAGCGACTTTTGTCAAGACCCGCTCGGGACCAGGTCTTTCCTGCATCTGCGCTTTTCCAAATTCCGTAACCGAAAGAAACATTGCCTCGAACGGTTTTTTCACCACCACCTGCATAGACTATTGAAGTATCGCTCTCTGATACAGCTACCGCCCCCATTGAGCCCCCAAAGAAGCCGTCGGAGACAGATTTCCAGGTTTGTCCCGCATTGGTTGTTTTCCAGATACCTCCACCTGTGGAAGTGAAATAGTAGGAATTACAAAATCAATCGAAGAATCTGGGTTCGGACTACGCTCACCCATAAACTTTTGCCAATTGTCCCAAACCAATCGGTTAGGAACAAAAAAGAAAAACGAATCTAAATGCATGTTATCCATGATTGGAAACAGCGGTGTAGCTAACCGAGTAAACGAAGTCATATTCAACTTAATCGTATCTCCCGGCAACACTTCATCAACAAAAATAGGCACTAAATAACCAGCATCAAAAGTCGTCTTATACGCCTTTTGACTATCAAACGTAGAACGTGGAATATCAGCTCGCGGAATCATAGCGAACTGATGAACATTAACCGACTTATTACGATGCATCATTACATTGTCTCCAAAAAATTGAGCCCCAATTTCTTACGAAATTGAGGCCCATGCCCTTATTCTCGAACCTTAACCATACGGCCTAATACTAACTGCTTAGGCACATCCAACAAGACAAAACGACCAGTCGTGTCATCAAACTCACCAAGTTCAAACAGATCAAAATCTTCTGGATGTTGATAAATCTGATTATCTTCGGAAGATCTATTCACTTCGTCAGTAAAACTCCGAATAGCAACACCAACAGAAGAAAGAAAAAACGGACGACCATAAGCATCAGCCGCCGAATCACGAATTGAACAAATTACCATCTTCATGTTTGTATCCCTTTCACAAACAACGTTTCAACAATGACAAACGAGCCTTAGCTACCTGCTCTTTGTCTCTCAATCTCGCTTCCGTATTATCTTCGAAATTACGTCGACGAGACATCTCCCGCTCAAATTCTATCGCTTCAAACTCCTCTGGATTCTCCAGCTTAAACTTCTTATCGTAGAACCTAGGCGGTCGAACCTTACGACCATTAACAACTACATAATCATGCGGATAAACATCCGACTTATACTTCTCATACCAATCAAAACCAATGCCAGGCTTGAGACTCATTTTAGTAAATTCTGGCCTACGTTTCAATATCTCACCATCATCAGTCACAAACTCATAATGTCTATCTGCAGCGTAACCGTTAACCTTTTTCATTATATAACGAGCCACATAAGCAGCTGATTGAAAATTAACGTCACCAATAGAAGCATAACCAAAAGGCCATAATGCTGACAACCTTTCTGACGTATAGATAACGCTACCGCTTGACGTACGCTTAAAAACCTTCTGGTCATCAAATCGAAAGTTAAATATACAAGCATGAAAATGAGGCCGACCAAACTGCTCACCATACTCACCAGCCATATAAAACCGAATTGGACGCTTTCCATCTCGCACCTCTATCCCTTTATAGTGTTTGCGAAACCGCTTCATAAAACGCTGAAAATCATCATAATTCAAAGACTTATCTTCTGGCAAGTGCTCATCAGAATAAGTCAACGTAATAAACATATTATTACGAAACAAAGACGCCTCATGCATGCAACGAGTCGCCCATTGGCGAGAACGCTCGAGCCTGCAGCCGACACACTGCCCACACGGCAGTTGAAGGGATCGAACTACATCGACCCGAGCGCTCTCATGAAAAACCACATCACCACAGACCGTTTTATAGGCCTGCAGCGGGTGGAAACACGGCATTTATAGACGCCAACCACCCCGCATGGGGTTGGCCCTTACATTAGCCGCTTTAGTCTTTCTAACCATCTTTTTAAAACCGCGTGCGGAACGGTATTTATTCATCGGACGTCGTTTCATAAAAACCCCTTTTTTTAAAAAATGGTGTCACCTAGCACAGTTACATCAAGTAGATCACTGTGCAACCTCGCCCGAAACGGGCTCGGTAGGTGACAAATCAGCCCCTTCAAGGGCACTAGAAATAAGGCCAAGAGACTTCATTTCATCCTTATTTGCCTCATCTAGGCAAAAATCAACAAAAGCCGCAGGATCGTTAGCAAAACGCTCCCGGACACGAGCCGGGAGCGCATCAAACGATTCCTGGGCATCCAAGACGGCATTCAATGCCGTCTGGTAATCCGTAATGCCGCTGAAATCCCCAAACTGGGGCTGCAACGGAGAAACGGGCAACTGGCCCGTCACGTTAAAACGCTCCAAAATAACATTAATGTCACACTCATCCCTAAACTGCTGTTGAGCCAAACTCGGGTCTTGACAATCAAGACCAGTCTCAACAGACGCAACATCGACGTCATAATTAAACATAGACCGCAAAATAACTTTTGTCATAATTATCTCCGCCCAATAAGGGCCTTAATTATGTTAACAATAGGCTCTAACTGCTTGACTTCACGACCTAAATTGTCAAGCTGTTGAGCCGCCTGAACATCAAACTTAACCAAATCAGTCTCAGCAATAAGCTTCTGAATGGTAGCCTTCACCATATCTGTACGCTGCGCTTCAGAATAACCTAAATGCTGATAATAATCAGTCTGACGTGCTACCAAATACACCATTTCTTTCAAACGCTGACCTTCGATAGGAATATTCTTAATTTCCTCTCGAATCTTGTCGGTAGCAGCATCAACCTGCTTTATCTGAGAATCACTCAATCGCTCACTAGTCTCAGCCTGCTGCTTAGCAGCCTGAGAACTCTGCATAGCAGAAAACGACTGAGCTGCCATCAAACCCGGATTAACAAAACTAGGCATAGCGCCAGGGGGGGTAGAAGCCCCCCCCAACTTCGTAACTAACATAGGATTAATACCAGCAGCCTCTAAATCCTTAACTTGTCGCTGATAACTAGTATCCGACATCTCACGTTGAAAATCCATCTGCTCGCGAGCTGCCTGAGCACTCGCGGCATTCTGGGCCTGACCACCGATAAACGACAAACCAGACCCAATAAGCGAAGCTACTGGGCTGGTAATCGCCTTAACAATACCGCCTAACATCAGAAATGATCGATCAAGCCGGGAACAGAATACATCGGCATTAATCGAGCCTGTTTAATATCAAAAAACGCGTCAAACAAAAACTGCTTTCCATTCGCTGACGCTCCAATAGCAACAACACGATCCACCGGTGGTGTCTCTGAAATAAACGTACTATTCAAAGTCGGAACAGACGTAAACCGCTGCGCTAAATGCCACGCATCAAGCGTGCCGGCAGCGGTCGACCTAAACAATCCTGTAATCTGGCTGGGCTTATAACGATATTCAGCCCAACGCTCTTGGTAACCAAAAACATCATTGTCTTGCGAAGTACCAAGACAATAAATCTCCTTATTAAGAACCGCCTGTTCGCCAAGTGTAGCGAACGCCGGAAAATAAAAATCATATCGAGTCGAACGACTCCACATACGATTTAGTCCTTGCTGATAAGTTAAATCAGCACGAACAGAAACTAAACCGAGTAAATACCCATGCTCTGTAGCAGCGTAAGTAAACCCGTGGTTTGTTGCGAGACCAACGCCATAAGCGGCAAGGTTACCCTGTGGAGTAGTGCCGCCAGTAAGGTTTGTAGCACTGGTCTGGGCAATAGGATTAATGGTGATAGGAGTAGAACCACCACCAAGATACTCAGGACGCTGCAAACGAGCATCAGGGCTAACAACGCCAAAATGCGCCCTAATAATTTCAGTGTAACGTGTACCACCACGAGCATCCCTTTCCAAAAGTTTTTGAATCTGAAATGATTGTCGTAGCTGATTAATAGTCGCTGCAGTCGCAGCTGACAAATCAGCAATCATTCCACTCACATATCCTTGATGACCACCAGTAGGTGTAGCTACTGCAGCCGTATAACGATCCGGACTCGTAGCAAACTGAACAGTAGCGATATTACCTGCTAACGCACTTCCATTCCAATGCTGCAACTTCAAAGGCCCATCATTAATAACAGGCGCAGTACTTCCTAATGGCAAAGAAACACTTTGACCCTTCTGAGGCCATGGCAACGCAGACGTAAAATAATCATGTCGCTTACCGCGACGACGCAAAACATAATCAGACGCGGTATCTGGACCATTACCCAAATCTACAACAGCACTATTCTGCAAATTCTCGTCACGAAACCACTCGTTATAAATAAGATTGTACGCACGCATAGGCAAATTATTGTGCGTAACTGTATTACTGCCGGTAATCTGACCGGCAGTAGGAATTCCCATGTAATCCTGTAACGAATTCACAGCATAACCACCAGCTGGACTGGTACATGTAGGAATTACAAAATCAATCGAAGAATCTGGGTTCGGCGTACGCTCACCCATAAATTTTTGCCAATTGTCCCAAACCAGTCGGTTTGGAACAAAAAAGAAAAACGAATCCAAATGCATGTTATCCATGATTGGAAACAAAGGCGTAGCCAATCGCGTAAACGATGTCATATTTAACTTAATCGTATCGCCAGGCAACACTTCATCAACAAAAATAGGAACCAAATAACCAGCATCAAAAGTCGTCTTATACGCCTTTTGACTATCAAAAGTAGAACGTGGAATATCAGCTCGCGGAATCATTGCAAACTGATGAACATTAACCGACTTATTACGATGCATCATGTCTTAATCTCCAAATAATTGAGCCCCAATTTCTTTCGAAATTGAGGCCCTTACCTTTATTCTCGAACCTTAACCATACGGCCTAAAGCTAACTGTTTAGGCACATCAAGCAATGTAAAACGTCCGCTCGTATCATCAAACTCACCAAACTCAAATAAATCAAAATCTTCCGGGTGTTGATAAATCTGATTATCTTCGGAGGGCCTATTCACTTCGTCAGTAAAACTCCGAATAGCAACACCAACAGAAGGAAGAAAAAAAGGACGGCCATAAGCATCAGCAGCCGAATCACGAATCGAACAAATTACCATCTTCATGTTTGTTTCCCTTTCACAAACAACGTTTTAACATAGACAAACGAGCAAAAGCAACCTGCTCTTTGTCCCTTAACCTCGCTTCCGTATTATCTTCAAAATTACGTCTACGAGACATCTCCCGCTCAAACTCTATAACTTCAAATTCTTCTGGGTGTTCCAGCTTAAATTTTTTGTCATAAAACCGAGGCGGTCGAACCTTACGACCATTAACAACTACATAATCATGAGGATAAACATCCGACTTATATTTCTCATACCAGTCAAACCCTATTCCAGGCTTTAAACTCATTTTTGTAAATTCGGGTGTACGCTTAATAATCTCACCATCATCTGTAACAACCTCATAATGCCTATCAGCCAACTGGCCATTGACTTTCTTCATTATATAACGAGCCACATAAGCAGCTGACTGAAAATTAACATCACCAATAGAAGCATAACCAAAAGGCCATAATGCAGACAACTTCTGTGACGTATAGATAACACTACCACTTGACGTACGCTTAAAAACTTTCTGGTCATCAAATCGAAAGTTAAATATACAAGCATGAAAATGAGGGCGACCAAACTGCTCACCATACTCACCAGCCATATAAAACCGAATTGGACGCTTTCCATCTCGCACCTCTATCCCTTTATAGTGTTTGCGAAACCGCTTCATAAAACGCTGAAAATCATCATAATTCAAAGACTTATCTTCTGGCAAGTGCTCATCAGAATAAGTCAACGTAATAAACATATTATTACGAAACAAAGACGCCTCATGCATGCAACGAGTCGCCCATTGGCGAGAACGCTCGAGCCTGCAGCCGACACACTGCCCACACGGCAGTTGAAGGGATCGAACTACATCGACCCGAGCGCTCTCATGAAAAACCACATCACCACAGACCGTTTTATAGGCCTGCAGCGGGTGGAAACACGGCATTTATAGACGCCAACCACCCCGCATGGGGTTGGCCCTTACATTAGCCGCTTTAGTCTTTCTAACCATCTTTTTAAAACCGCGTGCGGAACGGTATTTATTCATCGGACGTCGTTTCATAAAAACCCCTTTTTTTAAAAAATGGTGTCACCTAGCACAGTTACATCAAGTAGATCACTGTGCAACCTCGCCCGAAACGGGCTCGGTAGGTGACAAATCAGCCCCTTCAAGGGCACTAGAAATAAGGCCAAGAGACTTCATTTCATCCTTATTTGCCTCATCTAGGCAAAAATCAACAAAAGCCGCAGGATCGTTAGCAAAACGCTCCCGGACACGAGCCGGGAGCGCATCAAACGATTCCTGGGCATCCAAGACGGCATTCAATGCCGTCTGGTAATCCGTAATGCCGCTGAAATCCCCAAACTGGGGCTGCAACGGAGAAACGGGCAACTGGCCCGTCACGTTAAAACGCTCCAAAATAACATTAATGTCACACTCATCCCTAAACTGCTGTTGAGCCAAACTCGGGTCTTGACAATCAAGACCAGTCTCAACAGACGCAACATCGACGTCATAATTAAACATAGACCGCAAAATAACTTTTGTCATAATTATCTCCGCCCAATAAGGGCCTTAATTATGTTAACAATAGGCTCTAACTGCTTGACTTCACGACCTAAATTGTCAAGCTGTTGAGCCGCCTGAACATCAAACTTAACCAAATCAGTCTCAGCAATAAGCTTCTGAATGGTAGCCTTCACCATATCTGTACGCTGCGCTTCAGAATAACCTAAATGCTGATAATAATCAGTCTGACGTGCTACCAAATACACCATTTCTTTCAAACGCTGACCTTCGATAGGAATATTCTTAATTTCCTCTCGAATCTTGTCGGTAGCAGCATCAACCTGCTTTATCTGAGAATCACTCAATCGCTCACTAGTCTCAGCCTGCTGCTTAGCAGCCTGAGAACTCTGCATAGCAGAAAACGACTGAGCTGCCATCAAACCCGGATTAACAAAACTAGGCATAGCGCCAGGGGGGGTAGAAGCCCCCCCCAACTTCGTAACTAACATAGGATTAATACCAGCAGCCTCTAAATCCTTAACTTGTCGCTGATAACTAGTATCCGACATCTCACGTTGAAAATCCATCTGCTCGCGAGCTGCCTGAGCACTCGCGGCATTCTGGGCCTGACCACCGATAAACGACAAACCAGACCCAATAAGCGAAGCTACTGGGCTGGTAATCGCCTTAACAATACCGCCTAACATCAGAAATGATCGATCAAGCCGGGAACAGAATACATCGGCATTAATCGAGCCTGTTTAATATCAAAAAACGCGTCAAACAAAAACTGCTTTCCATTCGCTGACGCTCCAATAGCAACAACACGATCCACCGGTGGTGTCTCTGAAATAAACGTACTATTCAAAGTCGGAACAGACGTAAACCGCTGCGCTAAATGCCACGCATCAAGCGTGCCGGCAGCGGTCGACCTAAACAATCCTGTAATCTGGCTGGGCTTATAACGATATTCAGCCCAACGCTCTTGGTAACCAAAAACATCATTGTCTTGCGAAGTACCAAGACAATAAATCTCCTTATTAAGAACCGCCTGTTCGCCAAGTGTAGCGAACGCCGGAAAATAAAAATCATATCGAGTCGAACGACTCCACATACGATTTAGTCCTTGCTGATAAGTTAAATCAGCACGAACAGAAACTAAACCGAGTAAATACCCATGCTCTGTAGCAGCGTAAGTAAACCCGTGGTTTGTTGCGAGACCAACGCCATAAGCGGCAAGGTTACCCTGTGGAGTAGTGCCGCCAGTAAGGTTTGTAGCACTGGTCTGGGCAATAGGATTAATGGTGATAGGAGTAGAACCACCACCAAGATACTCAGGACGCTGCAAACGAGCATCAGGGCTAACAACGCCAAAATGCGCCCTAATAATTTCAGTATAACGAGTACCGCCACGAGCATCCCTTTCCAAAAGTTTTTGAATCTGAAAGGACTGACGCAGCTGATTAATCGTGGCAGCAGTTGCAGCACTTAAATCAGCATACAAATTATAAGAAGTAGTAGAAGTACCGTTATAAGCCTTAACCTCAGGGTTGGCAGCATACATGCTGCCATAACCATCGGAATACCTAATACCAATAACACCAGAAGCACTACCATCCTTAGCACCAGCAACCGCAATAGGTGCAGAATTACCTAACGGCAAACTAACACTCTGACCCTTCTGAGGCCAAGGAAGTGCAGAAGTAAAATAATCATGTCGCTTACCGCGACGACGCAAAACATAATTAGAAGCAGTATCAGGACCATTGCCCAAATCTACTGTCGCACTATTTTGCAAATTCTCATCACGAAACCACTCGTTATAAATCAAATTGTAAGCACGCATAGGCAAATTATTATGCGTGACGGTATTGCTGCCAGTAATCTGACCAGCAGTAGGAATTCCCATATAGTCTTGCAACGAATTAACTGCATAACCACCAGCAGGACTGGTGCATGTGGGAATTACAAAATCAATAGAAGAATCAGGATTAGGCGTACGCTCACCCATAAATTTTTGCCAATTGTCCCAAACCAATCGATTTGGAACAAAAAAGAAAAACGAATCCAAATGCATGTTATCCATGATTGGAAACAAAGGTGTAGCCAGTCGCGTAAACGACGTCATATTTAACTTAATCGTATCGCCCGGCAAAACCTCATCGACAAAAATAGGAACTAAATAACCAGCGTCAAAAGTAGTCTTATACGCCTTTTGACTATCAAATGTAGATCGTGGAATATCAGCTCGCGGAATCATCGCAAACTGATGAACATTAACTGACTTATTACGATGCATCATAAGTTATCTCCAAAAAATTGAGCCCCAATTTCTTACGAAATTGAGGCCCTTGCCATTATTCTCGCACCTTAACCATACGACCTAACGCTAACTGTTTAGGTACATCAAGCAATGTAAACCGTCCAGTCGTATCATCAAACTCGCCAAGCTCAAACAAATCAAAATCTTCTGGGTGTTGGTAAATCTGATTATCCTCGGAGGGTCTGTTCACTTCGTCAGTAAAACTCCGAATAGCAACACCAACAGAAGGAAGAAAAAACGGCCGACCATAAGCATCAGCAGCCGAATCACGAATTGAACAAATTACCATCTTCATGTTTGTTTCCCTTTCACAAACAACGTTTCAACAATGACAAACGAGCCTTAGCAACTTGCTCTTTGTCTCTTAATCTCGCTTCGGTATTATCCTCAAAATTCCGTCTACGAGACATCTCCCGCTCAAATTCTATCGCCTCAAACTCCTCTGGATTCTCCAGCTTGAACTTCTTGTCGTAGAACCTAGGCGGTCGAACCTTACGACCGTTAACAACTACATAATCATGCGGATAAACATCCGACTTAAATTTCTCATACCAATCAAAACCTATTCCCGGCTTTAAGCTCATTTTAGTAAATTCGGGCCTACGTTTCAATATCTCGCCATCATCAGTAACAAACTCATAATGCCTGTCAGCAGCCTGACCGTTAACCTTCTTCATTATGTAACGAGCCACATAAGCAGCTGATTGAAAATTAACGTCACCAATAGAAGCGTAACCAAAAGGCCATAATGCTGACAACTTTTCTGACGTATAGATAACGCTACCGCTTGGCGTACGCTTAAAAACTTTCTGGTCATCAAATCGAAAGTTAAATATACAAGCATGAAAATGAGGCCGACCAAACTGCTCACCATACTCACCAGCCATATAAAAACGAATTGCTCGTTTACCATTTCGCTCCTCTATCCCTTTATAGTGCTTGCGAAAACGCTTCATAAAACGCTGAAAATCATCATAGTCTAAAGACCTATCCTCTGGCAAGTGCTCATCGGAATAAGTCAACGTAATAAACATGTTATTACGATACAAAGACGCCTCATGCATGCAGCGAGTCGCCCATTGGCGAGAACGCTCGAGCCTGCAGCCGACACACTGCCCGCACGGCAGTTGAAGGGATCGAACCACATCGACCCGAGCGCTCTCATGAAAAACCACATCACCGCAGGCAGTCTTATACGCCTGCAGCGGGTGGAAACACGGCATTTATAGGCGCCAACCACCCCGCATGGGGTTGGCCCTTACATTAGCCGCTTTAGTCTTTCTAACCATCTTTTTAAAACCGCGTGCGGAACGGTACTTATTCATCGGACGTCGCTTCATAAAAACCCCTTTTTTAAAAAAATGGTGTCACCTAGCACAGTTACATCAAGTAAATCACTGTGCAGCCTCGCCCGGAACGGGCTCGGTAGGTGACAAATCAGCCCCTTCTGAGGCACCAGAAATGAGGCCAAGAGCCTTCATTTCTTCCTTATTTGCCTCATCGAGGCAAAAATCAACAAAAGCCGCAGGATCGTTAGCAAAACGCTCCCGGACACGAGCCGGAAGAGCGTCAAACGACTCCTGGGCATCCAATACGGCGTTCAACGCCGATTGATAATCGGTAATTCCGCTAAAATCCCCAAACTGAGGCTGCAACGGAGATACGGGCAACTGGCCCGTGACATTAAAACGCTCAAGAATAGTATTAATGTCACACTCATCCCTAAATTGCTGTTGAGCCAAACTCGGGTCTTGGCAATCAAGACCAGTCTCAACAGACGCTAAATCCGTATCGTAATTAAACATAGACCGCAATATAACTTTAGTCATAATTATCTCCGCCCAATAAGGGCCTTAATTATGTTAACAATAGGCTCTAACTGCTTGACTTCACGACCTAAATTGTCAAGCTGCTGAGCCGCCTGAACATCAAACTTAATCAAATCAGTCTCGGCGATCAATTTCTGAATTGTCGCCTTAACCATATTAGTGCGTTGAGCCTCCGAATAACCTAAATGCTGATAATAATCAGTCTGACGAGCCACTAAATAAACCATCTCCTTAAGCCGTTGGCCCTCAATCTGAATATTTTTAATTTCCTCTCTAATCTTATCAGTCGCAGCGTTAACCTGCTGAATCTGGGACTCACTCATACGCTCAGCCGTATCAGCTTGTTGCTTAGCAGCCTGAGAACTCTGCATAGCAGAAGAAGCCTGAGAAGCCATAAACGCAGGATTAACGAAACTAGGCATCGCACCAGGAGGAGTCGATGCCCCTCCTAACTTAGTTACCAACATAGGATTAATACCTGCAGCCTCTAAATCCTTAACTTGCCG
>OGVV01000043.1_pt1 | contig 12694 bp, 24 predicted proteins | sample 1575891 | NCBI WGS metagenome assembly OGVV01 (sample SAMN07581546, study PRJEB24739) | freshwater metagenome | place: Singapore | collected 2015-04
GTTTCCCAGTCACGATATTGGATTTCTGTCAAGGTCAACTTAAATTTAGTCTAGTAATCAAACTTAACATTCGGAGCATACACTAGGCTGCTGATGACCTCCTGCTCTTCCGCAGCAGAAACGTACTCAATGCAACCCTGGTCGTATGTCCCGTAGAAGTCTACACCGTCAAGATTGATCTGTCTAGCTTTCCTCGGCTTCCTTGCTTTGACACTGCTGGAGTTTAGCACAGGTTCTTTGCTTTTGCTTGTTTGCTTGCTCATAAGCGTTTGGTACTCCTTAGAAAAAGAACAGCAAGATCAATAACCACAGGTACATCGCTGCTACAACGATGATGCTGACTATAGCATACGGATCGTTCAGGTCAACAAGTTTGTAGGATTTTTTCATTGGTGTTTACCCTTGGTCAACGTCTATCAATCCCAGAGGCTCTGAAAGTACTTACCGAAGAGTTCACAACCCCTCTGGATTCGCTTATCGTAGGCATCTACTTCGTCGTGTTTGACTTTCATAGCTGATAGCATTTCCTTAACGCTCATGCCTTCTTTGACTTCTGAGCGATCATAGAAAGCATCAAGCCCAGGTTTATCAGCAGCGATCTCTTCTAGAGCCCAAAGGATCTCTCCGGTGACCCATTCCCATCGTTCCTGCATTTCTTTAGTTTGCTCTTCAGTGAAGGAACAGAAGTCGTCATATGGGTTCTGCTGCTGCAATTCCAGCGGGACATCTTCTGCTTTGACCATACCGAAACCACCGGCAGTCTGTTGCAGTTGCCGAAGGATCGGAGCAGCAATCTTGGCAATGGTCGTATAGGCACTCCAAGAATCCCAAGGATCAATCTCGATGTTGATGATCTGCGGTAGGTCGTAATCTTGGTAAGGACCAATGTAGGCTTTTATGACGTTCTCCTATAGATTGCGTTTAAGTTCCTGTTCTTTTATTAGATTTTTTGGCTTAGTTGACTTTTCAATTCATAGCCCATCAACGGCCAGATTTTCTGGACGGCGTTTTCCCGAGCCACCTTCTTCCCGATCTCCGCGTCGAAGTTCTCCGGCGATGCGCAGGCCGACTCGCCCGTCACCGTGAACCCGTTTTTCAGCACGAGGACGCAGAAGGTCAGCAGTTTTAGCGCGGGGGCGTGGTTGGTTTGCGCCTCAATGTCGATTACGCCGCCGTTGTCGTCGATCGTGCGTAGATAGTGACGACCGAAGTTACCCTCATCGGCAGTGAAGTAGTGTTCGCTGCTGATCGCTTCCTCGATGTCCTGCGGCGTGATGCGCGGCGCTGTCAGGCCCTTGGCCTGGATCTCTTGTTCAATGGTTTGATTGTTTTTGGTATTTGAATTTTTAGTCATATTGTTTCCTTTTTTTGTTTGGTTTGTAATGAATTTGATAGAGTAGAACAGACCTGCATCAGAAACCTCTCAGTCTCTGGTGCTAGCCTGACGTTATTGTACTTCAGCGTATCCTTCAGGTCAAGCACTACCGTCTCAACTACTGATTCGCTTACGTTACTCCTTCGGAATATCCGGTCCAGCTTCAAGCCTCTGCTGGATCTTCCTTTCAGCGTACCGAATTGCTGCTTGGTCGAGGGCTTTACGTCGTTCTGCTTTCCTAGCCTCTGACTTAGCCCTTCGTGCTGCTGCTCGCTTACGAAGGAATTCTTTCTTCTCTTCAATGAGACGCTTAAAATCCTCGGTTTCATTGTAAGGAATCCAATTTTCAATTTCATGCCGTTTGAGTTTCTTCTGTGGTTTTTCATGCAGTCCATGCGTCCTAACTCCATCGATAGGATACTCAGCATAGACGGTATCAAATTCTGATGGATCTACGGGATATGTTACTCCTTTCGGGCGACCTGGGTTGAGGAAGTCAGAAATCTTGGGATCTGACCTCATCGATAGCCGGATCTTAGCTGGAACGAAGTAGAACTTCCCGTCGAAGTTCGACTGCATGACTCTAGCAGGTTTTACGGACTCATGGAAGGTTCCTAGACCACGAACATAGACTTCTTTCTTCTGGTCTACGACAAGCCACCTCAGAACCATCTGGAAGTGCCTCAAGACATCCTCAACTTCGTATGTGTAGTAGTCGCAGGAATCCGCAACATATCTCACCAGATCCTTAAACGAAATCTTGGTAGTGTCTTTACTACTTGAGTCAACAGCATCCTCAAGAGGATTGATTTCATACTGCTTGAGATGCTGATAGGTTACGTCTACTCCCTTGGCATCTAACCCGTTTTCATCCCGAGGGATAGGAGGGTCGGTGGCAGGAACAGCAGAATCAGGGCTGTTATCAGAAGAGACAGAAGAAGCCTCAGAAGGTAACTGCCCGCTATCTTCCATCGGTCCATAAAGCATCTCCGTAATATCCAACCCTGAATCAATCTTATGAGGTCGTCCTCGACCCCTTCGTTTTCGCTCAATGCCTCCTTGCATAATCAAGATATTCAACCTTTCTTACTATTGTTAGGAATCAATTGCCGGTACTGAATCCAGTCCCTAAAGTTGCCAGACCACAAAATACCGTTGCGATCAACGTGCGTTACACCCTTGTGCCAAGTAACCGGAGAGTGACTGATACAAGCCTTCGTGTCGAATGCTAGTGCTTGATGCTCAACTGGAGAAGCATGACATGGTTCTGACTCGATCAACCTGCGGAAGATAACTTCAGCTTTCTCCGGAGAGGTATCCGTCTTACGGTAGCTGACCTGGGCGCAGCAACTAGCAGAAATCATCAGGGCTGTTGCTACAGGAATCTCCTTACCGATGTCGTCGTAGTACCGGCGGACTGCCTGTTCATCCCTGCTAACTTCAACATAAGGAACGTGCCACTCGCCGGGATACAGTCGCTCTGGGATGCTTTCGTCCAGTGCGTGACGCATAGCCTTCGCCAGCAGCATGATCTCTGGTTGAGCGTCTGCGTGATCCCGCAGCCAGAAGAAGTTCTCCCAGTCTGTAGCTGTAGCGACAACCTTGATGTTCTGAAACGGTTCAGTAATCCGATTGACAATCTGCTTATGTGCTTTGACTTGGTGCATTGCACGAGCATTACTGATTGCTTCTCGCTTTGCTTCATTCCAGATGTCTTTTGCTGCTTGCAGGTCTGGTCCGTCAAGCTCTTCCTTTGCTTGCATTCCTGCTTGGTTCTTTCCCCAATGCGAAGGAGCAGCCGGATTACGGTCGATTTCCTCCAGCATCTTTTCTACTGGGATAGCCCTAGAGGAACTGCTGTTTCGACTGAGCATCCTATGCGTCATAAACTCAGAATGAAAGAACCTGGGGTACTCCAGTTCAAATGTAGTAATGCGGACGTTGTTGTCGTTGATGCTGTCTGCTAGGACTTTAGCCTTAATCATTTGATTCCTTTCTTTTGTTTTTGTTTATATACCTTACTGTCTTTCTCGGATTTGACTTGCACACCATCTTGCAGCATATTGACCGTCGGACATACTAGACCACTCAGATTCTTCGTTGTCACAGACCTTAGCGCATTCTTCTCGTTCGCGCTGTGCTATTAGTTCAGCAAATAGTTTAAGTTCATCTACAGTCATGTGCAACAACTTGAGTTCTCCGTTTCCTGGAGAACCAACAAGTTCAATGCCTGAGATATTAGTGCCGACAGCAAGTCCTGCTTCTTTTGCAATGCGTTTGATGTCGTCTTCTGTCATTGATCCACTCGCTTCCTAGCTGGGCATTCTCTTCCCTGATTGCAATCTCCATGACAAGGAGGACAGACCTTATCCTTAGCAGCTAACCGTCTAGCCCTGCGCTCTTCGTCAGGCTGTTCTTCAAGGATGTTAAACCTCTGCTTGATCTTTTGCAAGCTCCTGATGTTAGCCCCTGCCCCCATCCCTTGCTCCTCAATGATCCTCATGCACTCTCCTAGTAGGTACTTGCTGTAGTTCTGAAGCTGCCGTGCGCTGAAGCTGTACTCTTTCTTTTCCGGATCATTCTCAATGAACCATACTTTAGCATAGCTCTGAGCGATATCTGAGATTGTTGTATTGAAGGCTCTTCCGGTTCTTCCAAGATCAATGTCAAAGTCCAAGAACTTTTTTGGTCTATGCCGTCCAGCCATTTAGGTCTTCCTCTGGTTTTGGAGCTAAACAGAAAACATCTACTCCGTTTTTAGCCAAGTAAAAAAGCCCTTCGCTATCCCTGTAGGCATTACGGTAGTAGAACTGCTTGATACCTGCATCAACAATATCAATCGCGCAGAACTTGCAGCAAGCGTGAGTGCAGAACATACTGCTTCCTACTGCACTCTCATTACTTCGCGTAAGACCCATCAGCAGGTTCTTCTCTGCGTGACGTACCCTTGGGTCTGTAGTTCCGTCTGGTAACTCGCAGGGATCATTGATATGCTCTGGCTGTGCGTTATACCCGCAGCCGATGATGCGGTTGCCTTTCACCAGGACTGCTCCTACTTGAAGGCGGGTAGCAGTAGAGCATTCAGCGAAGGCTTCAGCGCATTTCATGTAGGCTTGCTTGTGCTTGTATTTCATTTGGATTTGTATTTATCCTTTCAAAAATCCATCAGCAATCTTACAAATCCGAGATTCTTCTTCTCTAAGCATCTCAATCTCATCAGCAGCTTCCTCAAGCAAGTCAGCAATTCGGTCAGGCTTTCCTTCCTGAACGCTCTTACGAGTTTGAATCTGCCTACGGATCTCTGCTCGCTTGCGCAGACGGTAGACGATATCTTCTGTGCTTTCTAAGTTGTTGGTCATTGTTTAGCTAGGTTAATCATACTGAGTAAAGCCCAATTGCAATAAATACTTGAAAGAAACGTCCCCAGAAACATCCAACAATGCTTCAAACTTTTCCTCTGCATCAATGCCTGTATAGCTAAGTTCAAAATCGTCCAATCCTGCCAGATAGCACATTGGTATACCTTCGTCGGTTGCACACAGAATAACTTCCATGAATCGATTATTGCAAAGAGTAGGAAAGCCTTCGTCAAGGCGTATATAGCAATGTTTCATTCTTCAACTCCGAAATGTTCTTCAATGATGGTCGAGGCACAAGCAGTTCGATACGGGGATTGCCCACTCTCAGGCTCTGCGTAACAGTTTTTGACAAGATTCATACATTCCTGAATAATCAATTCGGCGAACTGCTCAATGTTGATTACATCTGAGCCGCTTTCACCTATCCCGATAATTGACTGTGCATATAATTCCCAAAGTCGTTTATTCATTCCTGAATCCCGAAATGAGATTTGATTCTATAGACAGTTGGGATGTCATAACCTTCAGAGCAAGGTTCTTCGTCAGACCAAAGATTTACTACATCAATGCACTCTTTGATAATAAGTTCAGCAAATACGGAGTTAAAATAATCCGGTGACCAAGTATGTTCTACTTGACCATCTGAAAGATTTCTTTTGGTTGCAACTTTTTCAATTGCTCGTTCAGCAAGTTCTTTGATTCGATCGTTCATTCTTTAACTCCGAAATGTTCTTTGATGGCTCTTACACAGCACTTAGCTGCAATTTTAACATCACTCAATCGACTGTCTTTGATAATAGCTTCAGAGCATTCCGCGATAATCAACTCAGCGAACTTTTCAAACACTACTTGAAAGTCCTGAAGGATGGCCTCAGAAAGTTCGCTTTCTTCCCAGTCAGGACAGAACTCTTTGCGTTCTTCAGTGAATGCCTGCCGTGCAAGTTTAAGAATCAGTTCTTTGTTAATTGCCGATTTGCTGTTAGTCATTCATTCCTCTCCGTAACGATACCATCTTGTGAAGTATACCGCACAACCTTGACACCATACGCCTTGAGCATCTGCTGGCAGGTTCTGCACGGTCTAGCAAGAGCAGGGTTCCCTTCTGCATCAAACCGCTGCACAAGGATAGAGTATATGTCTTTTCCAGCAGCGTCAAGGACAGCAGACAGTTCAGCATGACGGTAGATTTTTTCAGGAGACTCTCCAGCCAAGACAGCGAAGTGCTTCATCAGAGGGTGGCTACGTCTGTATTCGTTGCGTCCTGAGCCTATAGGTCTACCCTTCCGGTCGAATACCGTCGCTACTAGGCTGTAGTGTTTGCGGGCCATGAGCATTAGATGCTTTTAAGTCGTGCTTGATTGTACTCAAGTTTCATTCTGTTGTGCAGTTCAATCCATGCTGCTGCTGCCACAAGCGGAACTTGTCCATTCCCAAGGGCTTTAAGTCTGTCCATCCAGAAGGCCACCCCATTAGGTACTCGAAGTTCGCTGGGGAAGGTTTCCCAAACACCATTACGAAGTTCCGGCACCCTTCCCACTTCTGCATTGACGGAGCAGCAAAGTTCGCTGTACTCGTCGGTGTATGCAAGTAACCAATATCTGTTCCGTTGATGGTCTGCACCAACGTCTTGCGCCGATAACTTGAGATATTTGCAGTTATACCCCAATCCCAGAAGGTCTTCTTGCGCATGGAGTATGGCTCTTTCGGAAACATTCTCAGCAAAGACAACTCGAGGTTCAACTTCTCGGATAACTCTAAGCATCTGCCACCAGAGATCTTTTTCTTGTACGTTTCGACCTCTTGCTGCACTACTGAACGCTTGGCAGGGGAATCCTCCAGAAACCAAGTCAACAGTTCCATTCCAGAGCCTTCCGTCAAACGTGCAAATGTCGTCCCATATCGGGAATGCTGGCAAAGCTCCGTCGTTTTGCCGTTGAATGAGAACCTCGATACAGTACTCATCTCGTTCAACAGCGCATACGATATTGCATCCGAGGAGACTACTTGCGAGTATGCCTCCACCGCAGCCCGCGAAAAGTGCCAACTCATTCATATCTTCCTTTGTTTGTGTAGATTTGGTGTAATTGATAGTTCTTAAATATAACTGCTGTGTTTACTTCCTAAGGCTCTTCTTCAGCTTAGTCTGGATCTGCTGTAGCTTCCTGACTTGCTTCTTGTAGTCCCTGATGAAGTCCCTACTGAGGTTGAACTGCTTGAAGGCTTGAATGCTACCAGGGTTCTCTGGATCGCACAACTCCCAGTAGTAGTTGGCGTCTTCCTTCTCGGAGACAATCTGAGATTCCAGCATGGAGATCATCTCAGAGACGAACGCAGAGAGAGATTGCGTTTCTGAACGGGTGAAGCGAGGGTTGAGGTGCTCTGCTTGAGGTAACTTCTGATGCAGAGAGACAGTTCCTCCTCCTAGAAGAGCAGGGACAGTTTTGATGTCTGGGTCCAAGGCTGCTTCCGCCTTCTCCCATAGGTCCGCTAGAAGCTCCAGCTTGCTCTTCTGGGCTTTACTGTGGAACTTCTCTTTGTCGTCGTACTGAAGCTGCTGGATCGCTTGCTTGAAGGCTTTCTTGTGCTTCATGGAGTCTCCTTGCTCTGAAGGTTAGTATTGACTACAGAACGGACTTCTGCTATAAATCCGACCAAGTGCTAAGTATACCAGCAGTTCCTGCAAGAAGCAACCCCTGCTGTCCGCAAGGAGCATAAAGATTTTTCTTACGCAGGGCTTGACAGATTTCAAAATTGACTGCTATACTATACCTAACTGCTGAAAACTTCGGAGTTAGGGGAAGGAGGAGTCCTTCTTACACATGGCATTCACCAAGTCTTGCCTACTCGTATCGAAGCTGCGTGACCCATAGCTAAGGCATACGTTATGTACGGTGTTAACTCACTGTCCTTGGAGCGTAAGGGGGGAAAGAATACGGTCTACTCGATAGGCCCTATGTTCGATCTCTAGTCCAAGGTAAGCGTCGGATACTTCAGAGCGAAGACCGTTGCGATACACTCCTCTTATCCGTCGCTACGGGTAAGGGTGTATTGCATCCAAGTTTCTTAGAGCGAAGGTAGTTGAGGTTAAGCTGACGGTATAACTGACGTATAGCTGACGTATAGCTGACGGTATAGCTGAAGTATAACTGCCGGTGTAGCTTAAGTATAACTGCCGGTGTAGCTTCCTGTGTAGTTGATGCACTAGCAGACGGTACAGCAAAAGGTCTTGACGATCTCCAGAGAAGCAAGTATTCTCTCTCCTCATTGAGTTAAGGATCAGGTAAGGAAGAATTATGTCTTTTTCTTCTCTCCCCTCCATATCCAACAACAAACAAAGACTCTCCAACTATCATGTCATTCATAAACAAGCCTACCTACCAATCAGGAATGCCTCAGGAAGCCTTCACTGTGACGCTAGAATCGATTATTTTTTCAAGGTAAGGGGGTAGGTACTCCAGACCTAAAAAATCGCTTCTAGAGCGGATACCGAGCAAGTCCCACCAACCCAAAGGAGAACGAATGCCAAACATCGACAGTCCAAAGCCAATCAACGGTCCTCTGTACAATCGCTTTGACCGCAAGCTAATCTTGTGGTACGTTGCTACCCTTCGAGATCCCGCTCAACCTGGAGGAGCCCTGATGTACAGGCTAGGACCGTTCAGCACAGAATCAGAAGCTAGGAAGGCTGGACAACGATGGGAGCTAGATATGGGAGGTGCCCACAAGACGCCTTATTGGTGGGTAGCCTATAAGGTAGAAGACGCTGTTGTTGTTCCGAGGGAGGGATAAGATGCCTGAAGATGTAAAGCTCTGCAAGGATTGCAAGTACTCAAAGAAAGGTATCTACGACACTCAGTACTTCTGCTATCATCCAAATCACGGCGTTAATCTAGTAAGCGGAAAGGTTCTTTGGCATTCTTGTGCATTCAGCAGAAAATTTCCTTCTAAATGCTCGCAGGAAGCTAAGTGGTTTGAACCGAGGCAGTCTGTAGTCAAGAAAGTAATTAATCTACTTAAAAAATGAAACAAGTGAACCAAATTAACATCAGCATAGTAGAAAAAGCCAGGGCTTTTGCAATCGCAGCGCATTCAGCAGTTGGTCAGCGCAGAAAGTACAGCAACGAGCCTTACTGGAAGCATTGTGAAGAAGTAGCAAGTCTAGCTTCTACCTGCGATAGTGCAACAGACGAAATGCTTGCTGCTGCTTTCCTGCATGATGTCATAGAGGATACTTCAATTGGTATTTCTGTAATCGAAGAAGAATTCGGTGAAGTAATTGGTCATTACGTCTGGAAATTAACAGAGCAAACAAGACCTGAAGATGGAAACCGGGCAAAGCGCAAAAGCATTGAGCGTTCGCGTCTAGCTGATGCTCCTGCTGACGTCCAGACAATCAAACTAGCGGACCTGATCTCAAATACAAGAAGTATAGTGCAGTATGATCCTGACTTCGCTAAAGTCTACTTGAATGAAAAACTCCTGCTTCTTGAGGTTATGACTAAAGGTGATCGTTACCTGTACGCTTACGCTAAAGAACTAGCTGAAGCAGGGCTTGCTAGTCTTAAATCAAACCAAACAAAAGAAGGAAAAACACAATGCTAAACGAGCATGACCTAAAGGACTTCGTATCCAAGGACTTCGAGCGAACAGTCAAACAAGACGTTGACTCTGCAAAGATCATCCGCAATGCAATTGAGACACCGGACGGTACAGTCCTAGACAGCAAAGACCGATGGGATTTCGTATCGCATACCGATCGCATTACCGGAGAGTTTTATTTTACGGATGGCGGATTGGATTACTTCCGAAGGAGCATCAACAAGATTCCAGCGAAGGATCTCAGCGTGACGACTCTAGACCCATTCGAGGTGCAGCGGCAGTTCTTCCAGTGGACTAGCCTGACGAAAGACGCTGCCGGTAAGCTCATCAAGCAAACTAGAACCCTACAGCAGTTGACTGACGATCATATCTCGGCTATCCTTCGGACTCAGCTTCAGCTTGCAGGGACGTGTGTGGAGCAGTTGATGAAGCAGGAGTTGGAGTACAGAAAGTCTCTACGAAAGGAAACAGCATGAGGGGGTTCGTATGAATGTAGTGCAGTATTGGGAACGGATTGCCAAGTCCACCGGAGATCCTCGCGGATGGAATGACCTCAGCCCAGAGCATCAGCATATGGTGATTGAGAGTCTTAATCTACTAATCTTCGTGCTTAACAATCGGTAATTACCAAGGGCACCAAGGCATAACGAAAGGAGAATCTTATGTCGAGCATTAGCACAGAGCGCAAGCTAGCAACCATCCGCAAGATCGATGATATCCGTCCTATTGACGGAGCGGATAAAATCGAACTAGCAATCATCGGAGGATGGCAAGTTGTAGTCAACAAAGGGTTGTATCAACCCGGTAATCTAATCGTTTACTGCGAGCCGGATAGCTGGATTCCGCATGAGCTAGCTCCGTTTCTTTCCAAAGGGAAGGAGCCGAGGGAGTTTGAAGGGATTAAGGGCGAGAGGTTGCGGACGGTAAAGATGCGAGGTGTTATCTCGCAGGGGCTTGTGCTACCGCTTAGTAGCATTCCTACAGACAAAGCCATTGAGATTGCTTCCTAGGATAACTTCCTTGGGGATGACGTAACGCAAGCCCTCGGTATCATCAAATGGGAGAAGCCTATTCCTGCTCAACTACGAGGTCAGGTTAAGGGGAATTTTCCTTCATTGGTTCCTAAGACCGACCAAGAGCGAGTGCAAAATCTTGCAGATGTCTGGGAAGAACTCAAAAGCAATCATATCTGGAGCGTAACGGAGAAGCTTGACGGAAGCTCTCTAACGGCATACCTGGATCTTGACGGGGAGTTTCACGTTTGCTCTCGCAATCTTGACCTCAAAGAAGAAGCTAGCAATGCTTACTGGCGAGCAGCCCGTAAGTTCAAGATCGAAGAGCTTATGCGCCAGCATCAGCTTTATGGATACGCTATCCAAGGGGGAACTAATTGGGGAAGGTATCCAGGGCAACAACTACAAGGTTGAACTGGAGTTCTATGCGTTTGATGCTTATGACGTAAACCACGGCGAGTATCTGCTGCCGGAGGAATTCCAAGAGCTAATGCAGACGTTAGGACTGAAGCAAGTCCCTGTGCTTGAGAACTGGTTGAGGTTGCATCCTGACGATACAATTGAGGATGTTCTTGACGGCGCAGACGGAACGAGTAAGCTGCATGATGTCCAGCGGGAAGGATTGGTCTTCAGATCAAGGAGCCAGCATGACCTTAGCTTCAAGAGTATTTCTAGGGCTTGGCTGCTGAAGTATGAGTAATGAGTTAGGAAAGGAGGATGATTGGCAAACTTCGTAAGGCATTCCCCATGCCCGAATTGCGGAAGCAAAGATAACTTAGCTATCTATGACGACGGTAGCTACTTCTGCTTCAGTCATTGCGGGTACAAGTCAATCTCAAAGGAATACAAGGAAGAGCTAGACAAGACTAAAAGTAATCGACCCAACAGTCGGTCTGGTTATCCTCGCAGTAAATCAACCGAAAAGGATCGTATGACAGCCGCAGAGAGCATCAAGTCCACTAAGCCAGCGATTACCGAAGAAGAGAACCTTGCGATCAAAGCTAGGACTTCTATTGCAGGTAAGAACTTCAGGGGTATCCGGGATGATATCTATAAGTACTTCGGCGTTCGGCATTCATTTGACGAGGAGACTGGAGAAGTTGACGAACAGTACTATCCGACGACTCAGGAAGGTCAGCTAGTCGGTTATAAGATCCGGGAAGTCCCGAAGAACTTCAGAAGTATCGGGAGAACGGGCGCTGACTGTGAGTTATTCGGGCAGTTTAGGTTCAATCGGGGTGGTAAGTATGTGATTATCACTGAAGGTGAATGTCTTCTTCCGACTACCAAAGTACTGACTCGGACTGGCTGGGTTGAGTTGCAGGACTACTCTCCTGACATGGGAGAGGTGATGCAAGGCAATGGGCAATTCGCTCAACCCCTTGCTATTGTTCGCAAGAATTTCTCAGGTAATCTTATTGCATACAAGAGTGGTTCATACCAAGCTACAACTACTCCTGACCACAATATGATTAGGTTATTCAAAGGAGAGCAGATTAAGGTCAAGGCTGCTGATCGCACTAAAAAGCATCTAGCTATTCCGAGGACTGTTCAGTTCTCTGAGCAAGTTGAGGATAACCTTGATGTTCGTATCCAGGTCATGCTGAGTGCAGATTTTACGTTCAGAGCCACCGGAGAGATCCTCGGGTCATTCAAGAAACAACGCAAGATTGACCGCTGCCGAGAGTTGCTTACAAAGTCAGGTTTGAAGTTCACAGAGACATCAAACGGCAATGGGTATGGTAATTTTTATATCAGTCGTGTGCAGGATCTTTCTAGGTACTCAAAGGTTTTTAACTACAGTGACTTGAAGTACGCAAAGATCATTATCGATGAGCTTGTGCATTGGGATGGTAATTCTGTACCAAACAGAAACCAAATCGAGTACAGTTCAAAGTTGTATTCTAATGCAAAATTCATTCAGACCTGCGCTCATCTCAGTGGTTATGTCTCTACGATTATTCCAAGGACAAACAAGTTCGGGAGTTGGTACAAAGTCTCCATTCTGTTTGGAAAGCAAACTTCATGCACACAGAAAGGCTACAGGGAGGTGCCTTACAATGGAGAAGTAATGTGCCTGACGATGCCTGATGGGAGTCTGCTGATCTCAGAGAATGACTCAATCTCCGTTACAGGTAATTGTGATTCCTTGGCAGCTTACCAAATGTTCAAGGATTACAATAGTAAACGCGGCAGTGACTTCGAGATTGCTGTAGTAAGTCCGACAACTGGAGCGCATTCAAAGAAGCAAATTGCGGCTCAGTACAAATTCTTTGATGCGTTTAATATCATCGTCCTGTCATTTGACAATGACAAGGCGGGAAAAGAAGCTATCGTGACTGGGAAAC
>OGVV01000044.1_pt1 | contig 12405 bp, 9 predicted proteins | sample 1575891 | NCBI WGS metagenome assembly OGVV01 (sample SAMN07581546, study PRJEB24739) | freshwater metagenome | place: Singapore | collected 2015-04
ACTACAATTTCACCGAGCTCATGGCTGAGACAGTGTCCAGATCGTTACACCATTCGTGCAGGTCGGAACTTACCCGACAAGGAATTTCGCTACCTTAGGACCGTTATAGTTACGGCCGCCGTTTACTTGGGCTTCATTTCAATGCTTCTCCGAAGATAACATCTCCACTTAACCTTCAAGCACCGGGCAGGTGTCAGGCCCTATACTTCATCTTACGATTTTGCAGAGCCCTGTGTTTTTGATAAACAGTCGCCTGGACCTCTTCACTGCGGCCAGCATTGCTGCTGGCGACCTTTCTCCCGAAGTTACAGGTCTATTTTGCCTAATTCCTTAGCCATGAATCTCTCGAGCACCTTAGGATTCTCTCCTCAACTACCTGTGTCGGTTTACGGTACGGGTACTTATAATCTAAGTTTAGAAGATTTTCTTGGCAGCCTTTAGGTACACTATCTCGTTGTCCGAAGACTCTGAGTACTATCGCATTTCACCAGTCCCAGCGGATTTGCCTACCGGGCCTATAGCTAAGTGCTTTAACGAACTATTCCGTCAGTTCGCGGTACTTTCACCACTGCGTCTCTCCATCACAATTATAAGTAGTACGGGAATATTAACCCGTTGGCCATCGACTTCCCCCTTCGGGTGCGCCTTAGGACCCGACTAACCCGCAGCTGATTAGCATAGCTGCGGAAACCTTAGTTTTTCGGTGTGCGGGTTTCTCGCCCGCATTATCGTTACTTATGCCTACATTTTCTTTTCTAAACAGTCCAGCATGACTCACATCACACCTTCGACCCAGTTTAGAATGCTCCCCTACCACTTGTATTACTACAAATCCATAGCTTCGGTAGTATGCTTATGCCCGATTATTATCCATGCTCGTCCGCTCGACTAGTGAGCTGTTACGCACTCTTTAAATGAATGGCTGCTTCCAAGCCAACATCCTAGCTGTCTGGGCAGACAAACCTCGTTTTTTCAACTTAGCATACATTTGGGGACCTTAGCTGATGGTCTGGGTTCTTTCCCTCTCGGACATGGACCTTAGCACCCATGCCCTCACTGCTGGTAAACATTATATAGCATTCGGAGTTTGTCAGGAATTGGTAGGCGGTGAAGCCCCCGCATCCAATCAGTAGCTCTACCTCTATATAACTTATACCCAGCGCTGCACCTAAATGCATTTCGGGGAGTACGAGCTATTTCCGAGTTTGATTGGCCTTTCACCCCTACCCACAGGTCATCCGAAGACTTTTCAACGTCAACCGGTTCGGACCTCCACTATGTGTTACCACAGCTTCATCCTGCCCATGGGTAGATCACACGGTTTCGCGTCTACCATTACTGACTATAGCGCCCTATTCAGACTCGCTTTCGCTACGGATCCATACCATAAGTACTTATCCTTGCCAGCAACGGTAACTCGTAGGCTCATTATGCAAAAGGCACGCCGTCACCCCACGAAAGGGCTCCGACCGCTTGTAAGCGTATGGTTTCAGGATCTATTTCACTCCGTTATTCACGGTTCTTTTCACCTTTCCCTCACGGTACTGGTTCACTATCGGTCTCTCAGGAGTATTTAGCCTTAGCGGATGGTCCCGCCAAATTCACACAGGGTTTCACGTGCCCCGCGCTACTCAGGATACCACTATCTATATCTTCTCTTACCCATACAGGACTATCACCCTCTCTGGTTAACCTTTCCAGGTTATTCCGGTTCAATCCGCATAGAATCTCGTGGTCCTACAACCCCAAAATTGCCGTAACAACTCTGGTTTGGGCTAATCCGCGTTCGCTCGCCACTACTTACGGAATCACTTTTGTTTTCTTCTCCTCCGCCTACTTAGATGTTTCAGTTCAGCGGGTTTGCTCACCTATCGGTGTAATGCATCTTCAATGCATTGGGTTGCCCCATTCGGATATCTACGGATCAATTCGTGTGTGCCAATCCCCGTAGCTTTTCGCAGCTTATCACGTCCTTCATCGCCTCTGAGAGCCAAGGCATCCCCCATACGCCCTTATTTTGCTTATGTGCCGCCTAATTTTATAAATAAAATTAGGACTTTCTTTATAAATGTGTATAAATACACATCTACTGTACTTTCTACTTTTTAAATGTATTTTATCTCAATATGTCAATGAACTGGTGCGACCAGACCGATTAATAAAAACCGTGGCGCTAAGTGGAGAATATCGGAGTCGAACCGATGACCTCCTGCGTGCAAGGCAGGCGCTCTAGCCAGCTGAGCTAATCCCCCGTTTTTTTAGTGTTCAGTTAACAGTTATCAGTTAACAGTACTTCAAACGGTTACTCAACCTCTAAAATTTCCTTTAAACAAGCTTAAAAAAGTAGTCCCGGGCAGACTCGAACTGCCGACCCCTACATTATCAGTGTAGTACTCTAACCAGCTGAGCTACGAGACTCTGTTTTCTTTGCTTATTCTTATTTTTTAAATTAACAGCGAGAGTAATATTTCCCTTTCAACCAAAACCTTGCGGCTCAAATCTTCTCTAGAAAGGAGGTGTTCCAGCCGCACCTTCCGGTACGGCTACCTTGTTACGACTTAGCCCTAGTTACTAGTTTTACCCTAGGCAGCTCCTTGCGGTCACCGACTTCAGGCACCCCCAGCTTCCATGGCTTGACGGGCGGTGTGTACAAGGCCCGGGAACGTATTCACCGGATCATGGCTGATATCCGATTACTAGCGATTCCAGCTTCACGGAGTCGAGTTGCAGACTCCGATCCGAACTGAGATAGGTTTTGTAGATTCGCTCCTGCTCGCGCAGTGGCTGCTCTCTGTACCTACCATTGTAGCACGTGTGTGGCCCAGGACGTAAGGGCCGTGATGATTTGACGTCATCCCCACCTTCCTCACAGTTTACACTGGCAGTCTCGTTAGAGTTCCCGACATGACTCGCTGGCAACTAACGACAGGGGTTGCGCTCGTTATAGGACTTAACCTGACACCTCACGGCACGAGCTGACGACAACCATGCAGCACCTTGTAAATTGTCCGAAGAAAAAACTGTTTCCAGTCCTGTCAATCTACATTTAAGCCCTGGTAAGGTTCCTCGCGTATCATCGAATTAAACCACATGCTCCACCGCTTGTGCGGGCCCCCGTCAATTCCTTTGAGTTTCACACTTGCGTGCGTACTCCCCAGGTGGGATACTTATCACTTTCGCTTAGCCACTCAACTTGCGCCGAACAGCTAGTATCCATCGTTTACGGCGTGGACTACCAGGGTATCTAATCCTGTTCGCTCCCCACGCTTTCGTCCATCAGCGTCAATCACTTAGTAGTAACCTGCCTTCGCAATTGGTATTCCATGTAATATCTAAGCATTTCACCGCTACACTACATATTCTAGTTACTTCCTAAGCATTCAAGTCTTACAGTATCAATGGCAGTTCCATCGTTGAGCGATGGGCTTTCACCACTGACTTATAAGACCGCCTACGGACCCTTTAAACCCAATGATTCCGGATAACGCTTGGATCCTCCGTATTACCGCGGCTGCTGGCACGGAGTTAGCCGATCCTTATTCCTACAGTACCGTCAAGCTCCCACACGTGGGAGGGTTTCTTCCTGTATAAAAGCAGTTTACAATCCATAGGACCGTCTTCCTGCACGCGGCATGGCTGGTTCAGTCTTGCGACCATTGACCAATATTCCTCACTGCTGCCTCCCGTAGGAGTCTGGTCCGTGTCTCAGTACCAGTGTGGGGGATCTCCCTCTCAGGACCCCTACCCATCATCGTCTTGGTAAGCCGTTACCTTACCAACTAACTAATGGGACGCATGCTCATCTTATACCGTTGGAACTTTAATTACATCTTGATGCCAAGTCGTAATGCTATGGGGCATTAATCCAAATTTCTCTGGGCTATTCCCCTGTATAAGGTAGATTGCATACGCGTTACGCACCCGTGCGCCGGTCTCAAAGGAGCAAGCTCCTTCTACCCCTCGACTTGCATGTGTTAGGCCTGCCGCTAGCGTTCATCCTGAGCCAGGATCAAACTCTTCATCGTATATTGTTTGATAGATTGCTCTATCTTGTTTTATTCGATTCAAGTCGCTAGGTTGTTTTCAATTTACTCGAAAAATCTTACTCTCTCTTATTTTCAAAATTACATCGCTGTAATTTTGTGCTGTCAATTCAATATGTCTATGAACGTGTCATTCTTTTTTATTCTCGCCTCTCATTCGATTAGCGGGTGCAAAAGTACAACTCTTTTTTAATCTGGCAAGCTTTTTTGAAAAAATTTTTTGATTATTTTTTCCTGACCACTCAACCACTATTTTTAAGAACTTGTACGCTCCGATTCTTTCGTTTCGGGTCGGCAAAGATAGCACCTTTACTTTTTATTATCCAAATCTTTTTTAAACTTTTTTTAAAGTTTTTTTGACTTGTTTAACTCTTCAGTTTGTGTGTGAACTTCTGCTCTAATGCGGGTGCAAAAGTAGTAATCTTTTCTCTTCTCGCAAGCCTTTTGTAATCTTTTTTTATTCTTTTTTTTGATGTTTTTCTTAACACGCTGATAACAAGGATTTAATACAGAAAAGTTTTTACCTCCCCCTAGCCCCCTTCAAAGGGGGAATGCTTTTTATTGGACATTGGTTTGTTAAACATATAAGTCTTGGAAGCGTTTTTTACTTATATATAGTGTGGGTAAAGTTCATGGAAGGGGTAAAGTGTAGATAAATTAGATACAACATCCCCCTAACCCCCTTCGAAGGGGGAATTCTTTCTACAAATATAATAGTGTAATTCAGTATTCAGTTGTGGGCTTAACTACCTTAAGCAATAGCCTGCTGCGCAGGAGATTCCTAATCTGCGGAATGACAAGTTCAAATTCAAGGGCAAGTTCAAGGGCAAAGTGTTGCTCGCTTGACGAGCCAGTGGGATGGTTATCTGGAATACAAAACGTCTTATCTAGCCCCGATGGGAGGGGAAATCTTTTTTCTTTTTTGTTGCCTTCGAGAACCTCAGGCAACAAAAAAGAAACCTCAGGCAACAAAAAAGAAAAAAATTGTAACGGACAGCGGGACTAAAAGTCTTTATGGAATGCTGAACGGCTGCTTCAAATCTTTTTTAACATTATACCTTATATATATTGTATGGATTTTATTATTCGTTTATATTTGCACCTTATAAATTTTAAACAATGATAAAAGTTACTTTACCCGACGGGTCGGTTAAGGAGATGGCTCAAGGAGTTACTCCAATGGATGTTGCGAAAAGCATTAGTGAAGGTTTGGCTAGAAACGTGATTTCAGCTTCCTATAATGGTACCACTATTGAAACGACGACGACCTTAACGACGGACGGTACACTTATATTATATACATGGAATGACAAAGAGGGTAAAAAAGCTTTTTGGCATTCGACTTCGCACGTGATGGCGCAAGCGCTTCAAGAAATGTATCCTGGAATTAAATTAACGCTTGGACCTGCGATTGATAATGGTTTCTATTACGACGTAGATTTTGGCGACCAAAGAATCACAGATGCCGATTTCAAAAAGATTGAAGATCGTGTGTTAGAAATTTCGAGAGAGAAACATGAATTTAAAATGCGTTCGGTTTCAAAAGCAGAAGCATTGGAGGTTTATAAAGATAATGAGTACAAAACCGAGTTGATTTCGAATTTAGAAGACGGAACGATTACGTTCTGCGATCATTCAAACTTCTTTGATTTGTGTCGTGGTGGACATATTCCGAATACAGGAATTATCAAAGCTATGAAAATCTTATCGGTGGCGGGTGCTTACTGGAGAGGTGATGAAAAGAACAAGCAGTTAACTCGTGTTTACGGAATTTCGTTCCCAAAACAAAAAGATTTAACGGATTACCTTGAATTATTAGAAGAAGCAAAACGTCGCGACCATAGAAAATTAGGAAAAGAATTAGAATTATTCCATTTTTCACAAAAAGTAGGTCAAGGTTTGCCGTTATGGTTACCAAAAGGTGCTGCTTTACGCGATAGATTAGAGCAATTCTTGAAAAAAGCACAGAAAAAAGCAGGTTACGAGCAAGTAGTAACTCCTCATATTGGGATGAAAGACTTGTATGTAACTTCTGGACACTATGCTAAATATGGTGCAGATAGTTTCCAACCAATTCATACACCAGCGGAAGGCGAAGAGTTCTTGTTAAAACCAATGAACTGTCCACACCACTGTGAGATTTACAATGCAAGACCTTGGTCGTACAAAGATTTACCAAAACGTTATGCTGAATTTGGAACGGTATATCGTTATGAGCAATCGGGAGAATTACATGGATTAACTCGTGTTAGAGGATTTACTCAGGATGATGCACATATTTTCTGTACGCCTGATCAATTGGATGCTGAATTTAAAAATGTAATTGATTTAGTATTGTACGTTTTTGGTTCGTTAGGATTTGAAAACTTTACGGCTCAGGTATCAGTTCGTGATTTAGACAATCCGGATAAATATATAGGTAGCGTTGAAAACTGGGAAAAAGCAGAAAATGCAATTATCAGTGCAGCGAAAGACAAAGGATTAAATTATGTGATTGAAGCTGGAGAAGCGGCTTTCTATGGTCCGAAATTGGATTTCATGGTAAAAGATGCTTTAGGCAGAAGTTGGCAGTTAGGAACCATTCAGGTAGATTACAACTTACCGGAGCGTTTTGAATTGTCTTATAAAGGTGCGGATGACAAGTTACATCGCCCTGTTATGATTCACCGAGCGCCTTTTGGATCAATGGAACGTTTTATCGCTATTTTATTGGAACACACAGCAGGAAATTTCCCAATTTGGTTGATGCCAGAGCAGGCTATAATCTTGTCTTTGAGTGAGAAATATGAAAATTATGCTAAAAAAGTTTTAGATTTGCTAGAAAATCACGAAATTCGCGCCCTAATTGACAACCGAAATGAAACAATCGGTAAGAAAATTAGAGAAGCGGAGATGAACAAATATCCGTTTATGCTGATTGTTGGCGAGGAAGAAGAGAAAAACGGAACGGTTTCAGTAAGACAACGCGGACAAGAAGGAAAAGGAAATGTATCGGTTACTATTGAGCAATTTGCAGCAATGATAAACGAAGAAATCAATAAAACATTAAAACAATTTTAAGTTTAACTAAAATCTTAAAGCCATAGCAATTAGAAACAACAGAGGTTTTCAACCTCGCGAAGAGAAAAAAGCAGCGCACCGTATCAACAATTTGATTCGTGTACCTGAAGTACGTTTAGTAGGCGAAAATATTGAGCCTGGAGTTTACAAAATAGCAGAAGCCCTTCGCTTAGCTGAAGAGCAAGAAGTTGATTTGGTAGAGATTTCTCCAAATGCTGAACCGCCCGTTTGTAAATTGATGGATTATGGTAAGTTTTTGTACCAACAAAAGAAGAGAGAAAAAGAGCTTAAAGCAAAATCTACTCAGATTGTAATTAAGGAAATCCGTTTTGGACCTCAAACAGATGAGCATGATTATGAGTTTAAGAAAAAGAATGCCATCAAATTTTTACAAGACGGGGCTAAATTAAAAGCCTTTGTATTCTTTAAAGGACGTTCGATTATCTATAAAGAGCAAGGACAAATTTTATTATTACGTTTGGCTCAAGAATTGGAAGAGTTTGGAAAAGTAGAAGCGATGCCCGTTTTAGAAGGAAAACGTATGATTATGTACATTGCTCCGAAGAAGAAAAAGTAAGCAGTTAGCAGTCACAGTACTCAGTAGTTTTTCTGAAAACCGAGACTGAAAACTAAAAAATAATAAGTAAGATAGATTATAAATACAGGAAGAAAATGCCTAAAATGAAAACTAAATCTAGTGCTAAGAAACGTTTCAAAGTTACTGGCTCTGGAAAAATCAAAAGAAAGCACGCTTTTAAAAGTCACATTTTGACTAAAAAATCTAAAAAGCGTAAATTAGCTTTAACTCACTCAACTTTGGTTCACCCAACAGATGAGAGAAGTATTAAACAACAATTGAATATTATTTAAGCCCCACCCCATCCCTCCCCAAAAGAGAGGGTGACTAAAGGAAAAATATTTCAACATGTTGTTGGTTAAAATCAATTAATAACCCTGGAGTGGGCTTAATGAAGAACAAAGTTAAAAGTACAAAGTATAAAGTATGATGTTCTACGTTTAAAAGTGTTGAGAAACCGCCTTACTACAAAAAAACATTTAAAATTATGCCAAGATCAGTAAATGCTGTAGCATCAAAAGCTAGAAAAAAAAGAGTATTAAAACAAGCCAAAGGTTTCTTTGGAAGACGTAAAAACGTTTGGACTGTAGCTAAAAACGCGGTAGAAAAAGCAATGGCTTATGCTTACCGTGATAGAAAACAAAACAAAAGAAACTTCCGTGCATTATGGATTATGCGTATTAACGCTGGTGCTCGTTTACACGGAATGAGTTATTCTCAGTTTATGGGGAAATTAAAAGCTAACAATATCGAATTGAACCGTAAAGTTCTTGCTGATTTAGCTATGAATCACCCAGCAGCTTTCGCAGCTATCGTTAATAAAATTAAATAATTACGTCTAACTCAGTTTATCTTACTTATATATCAAACCCCGATGAAAATCGGGGTTTTTTATTTGTAGTGTGTTTGGATTGTGAGCACGGAATACAATTCCGCGCTATCGGGATTTTTTATTTCTTTCCACCGAAAAGTCTTGATAGAAAACCTTGCTTTACTCGTTTCTCAACTATCCAAATCGGTTTATCATTCGGTCTTATGATTTTTGTATTCGGTCCCGATTTGCCCCACGGAAATCCTGTTTTTATCGGTTTATCAGTCAAGTCTGCTACTAAATACATTTCAGGTAATTCAACTTGTCCGTTTTCAAATTCATAATCCTTTTCATTTTTTTCCATAATTCCGACTTTTTCGCTCCAAATATCCATTACTGTCTTTTCGTGAATAATGTCTAAGTTGGATTGATCCCTTTTTTGTCCATACTCGTCAACGTGTTTTATAAATTCCGTTAGATTTTCAGAGTGTTTTACAATTACAGCTGGGTCGTGACAGACAAAATAAACTGAATTCCAATTTCCTTTGGAGTCTATATCTAAAATCCAAAAATTCCCAAATCCATCTCCTGCAAGTTGAATTGAGTAAGGAAATATTTCTTCAAACCCAAAATCTCCGTAGGCATCAAAACGGACTTCTTCGAGTCCATAGAATTCAAAACCTTTACTAAATCTCAGTAGTTCATCAATTTCAGTGGGTAGGGTGTTACTCGGTAGCTGACCTTTCATGTTTTCTATTTCACTATCAGTCATTCCGTCCAACAATTCTACCTTATACAAATCACCATCTTCCGATTTATATTTATTAGAAAGGATTGATTCTAATTGTTTCTTTGGTGTCATTTCTGTTTATGTTGTTTTAACTTGTGCCTAACTCGATTATATCATCAAATATAAAAATCTTTTATTAATTATTCTTTAATAACCTTCCCCAGAATTCAATACCTTTACACTTTAAAAACATTACTTTGAACACGACCAAAACCATAACCGGCTTTCATCCGAAAAACAAACACCACGGCAAATACGATTTTAAAACTTTAATTGCGGCTAATCCTGATTTGGCGCCATTTGTTGCGGTAAATGAATATGGAACCGAAACGATTGATTTTGCAAATCCTGATGCGGTGAAAATGTTGAACAAAGCGTTGTTGTTGCATTATTATGGTTTGAAGAATTGGGATATTCCAAAAGGATTTCTTTGTCCGCCTATTCCAGGACGCGCAGAATATATTCATCAAGTTGCAGATGTTTTAGCTGATACGTATGGCACGATTCAAACGAAGCATAAAATTCGCATTTTAGATGTCGGAATTGGAGCGAATTGTATTTATCCGATTATTGGTGTATCGGAATACGATTGGCGTTTTGTGGGTAGCGAAGTCGATAAACAAGCTTTTGAAGCGGCTCAGGAGAATATCAACTCCAATCAGAAATTAAAAGAAAATGTTACGTTGCGATTGCAAACTTCTAAACGAAATATTTTCAAGAATATCATTATTCCAGAAGATCAATTTGATATGACGATTTGTAATCCGCCTTTCCATAGTTCGAAGGAAGAAGCAAATAAAGGCACAATTCGAAAGAATAAAAACTTAGGTATTGAAGATTCGAAGAAACCTACGTTGAACTTTGGCGGAGTGAATTCTGAACTTTGGTGTGAAGGTGGCGAATTGACGTTCATCAGTAATATGATATATGAAAGTGTGCATTTTAAATCACAATGCAAATGGTTTTCGTCTCTAGTTTCGAAAAAGGATAATTTGAAACCGTTGCTTTCGCATCTTAAAAAAGTAAAAGCTACATATCAAATTGTGGAAATGAAACATGGAAATAAAGTGAGTCGAATTTTGTTTTGGACTTTTAAAGAGTAATAGGTTAAACGTTTCTATAGTTCTCGATACATTTTTCATTTATAAATCCCTAGATTTATAAATGAAAAACACTCGAAATGACGATAGTGGAATTGCGTTTTTAATGGTTAAATAAAAAGGCAAATGAGAATAAGTAAAAGGTATTAAAGCGTTTCTGATAGTTCTCAATACATTTTGTTCTTAAAAATCTAAGGATTTACAAACACAAAACACTCGAAATCACATAAGAATAATACAGTAACAACTAACATTATGCAAGAATTACATAGGCTTTTAGATCAATTAGAATCGGATATTTCGTCTTTTGACAAAGTGAATTTAGCGGTTTCTTCGGGAAGCGTGGGTTGGCATATGGCGCATAGCTTAAAAACGATTGACCAAATTGTAACGGCTTGTAAACATTCGAACCCGTCGGAATATCAATGGCATTTTAATTTTAAACGTTTTTTAATTATGTCAGTAGCGAAAAAGATTCCAAGAGGAAAAGCAAGAGCTCCAAAAATCGTTAGACCTGAAGGTGATATTTCTCTAGAAACTTTGAGTTTAGGTTTAGAAAAAGTGAGAGAAAATCTAAAAGATTGGGATAAATTGGATAAAAATGCTCATTTTCCACATCCGTTTTTTGGAATGTTAAACAAGAAGAAAACTGAATATTTTTTAATATTACATACCAAACATCATTGGATGATTATTAAGGATATTTTGAAATAAACTATGTTTTTAATTTTTTCTTTCTCGCAGCAGGAAACAATACGTTGTTTAAAATCAAGCGATAGCCTGGAGAGTTTGGATGTAGATCTAAAACCGTGGGTGCATCTCCTACTCTATGTTGGTAATCTTCTGGATCGTGTCCGCCGTAAAACGTGAACATTCCTTTTCCTTTGGTACCGTGAATGTAGCGCGCTTCTCCATTAATTTTACATTCGCCCATCACTAAAACATTCGATTTTATTTTCTCGGCATCAAAAGCGGTAGTTTGTCCCATGAATCCTTTTACTAATTGAGTGTGATTTTGGCACAACATGGTAGGAATTGGATCCCATTTTGCGGAGTATTCCATTAAAGTAAAGTAATCTTTATCCATAGTGAAAGCCCCTTTTCCGTGTTGCTCTGTAGTATCAATATCTGAGAACTCGTACACCATTGGATTACGAACTAGGTTGTAATTCTTAAAAGCAAATGTGCTGGAATAATCTATTTTAGTCTGATAATTGGCATCGGCGTCATCACCGTCAAACATAGGTTCGCAAATATCTACACCTTCTGCTGAAAGTGCAATGTCAAAACTATCCGTTGCTGAACACATGGCAAACATGAAACCTCCACCGATAACAAAATCTCTGATTTTTTTTGCAACCGCTAACTTTTCTTCTGATACTTTGTTATAGCCTAACTTTTTTGCCAATGCTTCCGCATCTGCTTTTTGTTGAATGTACCAGGGCATATTGCGATAATTTCCAAAAAATTTTCCATATTGTCCTGTAAAATCTTCATGATGCAAGTGCAACCAATCATATAATAATAGTTGATCAGACAATACTTCCTCATCATAAATTTCTGTATAGGGAATTTCAGCATAGGTCAACACCATTGTCACCGCATCGTCCCAAGGTTGTTTTCCTTTTGGAGTATATACGGCTATTTTAGGTGCTTTTTCTAAGACAACCGTTTCCATATTTTGAGAAGGCGAACTAATATCATCTAAAATAGAATTGGCGGATGCATCCGATAGTATTTCAAAAGTTACTCCTCTGATTTGACATTCTTTTCTAATTTCTGTAGCATCGGGTAATAAAAACGAGCCGCCTCTGTAATTTAACAACCAACTTACTTTGTAACTTTTATCTAAAGCCCAATAGGTAATTCCGTATGCTTTTAAGTGATTTTGCTGTCCTTCGGCTTCCATTGGGAGCAATAGAAATGATGCTCTGCTTGTAAAAGTGCAAAGAAAAAACAATACTATAAATAAATTAAGACTTTTAAACTTCATGAATTTCATATCTTTATCGTGACTGGGAAAC
>OGVV01000046.1_pt1 | contig 12223 bp, 13 predicted proteins | sample 1575891 | NCBI WGS metagenome assembly OGVV01 (sample SAMN07581546, study PRJEB24739) | freshwater metagenome | place: Singapore | collected 2015-04
TCTCTACACCGAGTCGCCCAAGGGCCGCATTGCAAATCTCCTCAACGGTCGTTGCCGCCATCGGAGACCCCCGTTAAATTAGTTTTCTACGATCAAAAGCATCAGTTGGATCTTTTTAGTTCCCATATCAGCAGTTGCTTCTGTGCAGTCAATTTCAACCTGAACTTCTGCATTGAACTTCTTCGTAAAGCCAGCAGTAGCAATCAGGGCGCTATCAACAGCAGCAGCACCTGGATCAATCTGTGCAAAGATGCCATCTGCATCAGCAGCGACAACTGCACTTCCGCTTGAATCCAATTCAGCAGAAGCTGCCCAACCGATGTCGAAAATGCCAGTTGCGCCAGTTGCTGGGCAAATGACTCGTCCACCGATAAGAGTAGCACCTTTAGGAATTACCATTGCTTTGATAAGTCCACTTGTACCAAACTCATCAGCTGCGTCCACGGTGTACTCATCGTACAATACGCGAACTGCACCACGGTTTTGACCTGGATCAAGTTTTACAGAAGGAACAGTTTGGTCCCTTTTTGTGGCATTTGCGCCATAAACAGTAGTCAAAGTAGCCATTTTATTCTCCTTACTTTATTTAAACCAAAACGCCAGTGGTGGGGCACTAAGGGGCCGCCCCAGTCTCCCCTAGCCTTAGGACTCTTTGCAGAGAACTTCGACTACTTTTGCTTCTTCCATACGAGTAGCACCAATGCTCATCTTCGCATAGACCTGAGTTGCGTAGTTCTTATCGTCACGTTCGCTGATTTTACCCTGCATGTCTTGACCGACTGCGAGCAATGCTCCATCAGCTGCAAACGCATAGCATTTGCGAGAATCAGTGAACGAAGTACCAGAACCAACCGCACCAGTTGTTGCAGAAGCAGATCCGCTTGCTACGTTAAGACGTTCAATGCGGATAAACTCGAATCCCATGAACGTGTTGATTTCACCCTGAACGAGTGCTTTTACAGCAGCGTAGTCAGAGTTAGTAACTTCAGTTTGGCCCAAGAGTGAGTTGATCTGAGAAGCTGCACAGATGAAGTAACGCTTGATTGATGGATCAACTTCAGCTTGATCGAGTTTCATCTTCACACCGCGAAGAGTGACTACGTTCAAGTTTGAAAGAGCTGAACCAGTGTTAGCGTGATACTTCTGAGAGTTTGGAAGTGCAACTGTAGTTGTTCCAGATTCTCCAGCGTATGCAGTTCCGCCAAGGCCAGCAATGATAACGTCGTCCATTGCACGACCCATTGCCCACATAGCAGACATGACATACTCAGAAGTAGGATCGTTCAACATACGAACTTTATCTTCGTTGTCAATCAAATCCGCCCAAACGTAGTCTTCAAGAGTAACCATACGTCTGGAGTGTGGAGTATCAAGTTGCGGAGTATCTTCGTGACGGCTAGTGCGCTTTACAGCAGCTACTGCACCAATACGGTCGTAAAAAGCAGATTTACCTTTCTGGCTTTCCTGACGAACCGTTGGACGAAGACGCGAACCTTTTTGCTGAGAAAGATGGAAGACGTTGGCAGAATATTGCTGCACAAACGCTTCGGTGATCTGTTGTGACATAGAATCCTCCGAAAATAAGTTTATACTTTTAGTTTGGATTTTGGTGGAGTTGCCCTCTTATAGAGGATTCGCGTGCCACAGCAAATAGCCTGGGCGAGCAAGCAGAGATCGGATAAATCCGGTTGCCTCTGCTTACAATGGTCTGACGCCAGTCGCTATATGTCAAGATGGCTTAACGTAGAAATTTAGTTTCTGGACTTCTTCTACAGCAGCTTTGTGACCTGGGTGATCTTTAAGCCAATATGGATGGCTCATGTCGCCGTAGATTGAGTTTAATTCATTTTGAGCTTCTTTTGGTGTCATTGCTGATGAACCACCCTGACCCGCAATATTGTCCTCTTTTAAAGTCTCGCCAACTTTAGCTAAAAACCTGATAAGAGTAGCGTTATTGGAAAGACCAAGCTCTTTTAAAAGAACTGGCACTTTACCATCTGGATCAAAATGCGTAAGAGCAATGTTAGCTTGTTCAGCTTTAAGCGAAAATGCCTGACCCCACTCTGCCTTTAGATCATTTAATTCTTTTAATGCCTTCTCAGTTTGTTTGCCACGGTACTCAAGAGTTTTCTTAGCATTGGCTTCGTTAAACCAATCAACCAATGCCTGAGCTTGATTTGGCAGTAAGTTTGCTTTGTGGGAAGCATCTTTAAAAGCAGTTAAAAATTCTTCGTCAAAAGATGCATCTTTAGGAAGCTCAACTTTAAAATCTTTTGGATCTTTTGGTACGCCAATTTGCTGAAAGAAATTTGTCCAATCATCTGGAGTTGCATGTTTACTGGGAACTACAACCTTATTAGCACCAATTGCTTTTTGAGCATGAACCAATGATTTTACCAAAGATGAAAAATCCTGAATGCGCTGGAGCACAGGTTCAGATTTAAACTCTTCCGGCAGTGAATCTCTCCAGTTGTCCGGCAATTTTATTTCAACTGGTGCAGCTGCTCCTGTAGATGAAACAGTTGTCGTTGTTCCAGTGGAAGGTGAAGCTGGTGAAGTTGTACCACTTAAAACATCCGTCGGTGGTGCTCCATTGCCGCCATCTCCTTCATTTTTTTGTTCCATGAGCATGTGATTAAATAAATTCAGCTTTAGCAAGTTCATGTGCTTCCTCCACCATTTTCTTCATTTGTTTCATATCTACATTTAAAAGAGATAAAATACGAACAACTACGTTTCTCTCGCCAGCCATTCGTGCCATTTCAATTGGATCTTTATGAAACCCCGGAGAAAGCATTCCATGAGCACTCATCATATCAAGAAGCACACGCTGACCTTCGGCAGTTCCGAATGTGTCTTGATAATCGGAGATGCGTTTATCGCGCATCCCCACTTTAGCTTTAGCCATTGAATTTACCCTTACTGCTGTTTACCAGCTACTTTCATTACCTTAGCCATTTGATCCGCTTGCGCTGCCTGTTGCTGCTGCTTCAACATTTCAGAGTTTGCTTGGTTCTTTGCTTCTCGAACTTTAGCAATCTCTTCTTTACTGCGGAAAATGTCTTGAGGTGCGCCATAGATTCTAGCAATACGCTTAAGAGCTTTGTCACCATCTAAATTGTCAGCTACGTTTGGATCTATGTTAATAAATGGTTCTGCTGCTTGAAGTGTACGCATAATGTTCTGACCTTCCGCCATGCGCTGTGCTTTTGCAATAAGCGAAGAGTATCGAACATCAAGATCCCGACCTTGAAGTTGTTGCGGAATTGGCTTAAACATTTTCTTGCGTAACATGATCCCAAATACACGATCAATTAACGGACGCAAAAATTCAGATTGAAACCTTCCCAACATCGGACCAAGAAGACGCATAGATTCTTCAGTACGTTGAAGAATTTCAGTGGCAGTCATTTGTGGACCACCCTGCTGGAGCTTTAATTGATCCACGTAGAAACACTGTCTGATCTTTAACTGCTTCATTTCAATTGTCTGAAAACCAAAATCAATTCGTGAATCATTAAGAATTGGAGTGATCCGATCCTCGCTTCCTGCACGATAATAGTTTAAGCCTCCTGGGTACGTTCTAATTTGTCCCAAGAATCCATCATCAGGAATTTGAAGTGGTGGATCTACAACCTTTTGAGCACCTTTGATTGTCGTTTCTGTCATGACATTCAAAGTCTTTGCTTCAGGCAATGCCTTCATGCCTGGGGATCTACCGTATGTTTCACCAGAGATTTTGCTCCAGCGTGGAGTTGCATACGGCCATTCCCAAAATCCCTTTACACGAATGTCTTTCTTGTCCTGCAAAGAAATATACTGTGATACCCAAGGATGCTGACTAGTGCCAGCTGCTGAGTTTCCGTAATTGCGAGCTTTGTAAACGTAATGAAGAATTTCAAACTTAGTGTCATTACCTTTTTTAAAAGCATCTGCAATTTTTGTAGGAAGATTTTCTTCGCCAAACTCTTCAGCGCATTCTTGTGCGTTCCATTTAAACTCACGATATACGCCAATGATTGTACCTTTGCGATCCTCTTCTAAATACACTTCAGCAATAGGACGAGTAGAAAAGATAACAGTTGCATCATCATCTTCTTCAATTGTCATTGCCGCTGTACCAATGATAACTTCATCAAGGTAAAGCTCATGTACTTCAGTTTGGAAATTTGAGTTGTTAAGTACACGATGAATCCGCGTTACACAATCCTGGAGCCAAGTGCGCACAAGCTCATCATTATCAAGCTCGTCTTCGCCAGTTGTTAATTCAAACCACTCGCCATTGGGATTTGTTAAAAGCCCATGAAGTGCGCCAGCTAGAAGTTCAGCTGAATCCATCATTGTAGAATCAAGGATCGTTACACCCTTTTTTTGTCCAGGCCAAAAATCCTTTGAAACAATATCGTTCTTTCTTGGCAAACCATAATCGGCACATTCCTGCCAATGTGATTCCCAAGTAGACCGTTCAGCTTTTACTTTTCCAAAACGCTCAATAACTTTATCGGCTTTTAATACCTGCTTCATTTATTCATTCCAGTCAAAATCCCAGCTGATTCTGTGCCAGATAGTTCCTTTGCACCCTGGGTTAGAATTGTTTGTTGGCGTCCTGGCTTTTCACGCATTTGGCGAATTAGCTCTGAATTTTTTCTATTGATTCCGTAAATACCTTTAGCTTCTTTTGCTCGTGAAATTTCTGTAGCAACATCAAATGTTTCACCAGTTTTGTTTTTACCAGTAATTGGATCAAATTGATTTAATCTTTCAACAATTTGAGTTCTTGAAATTTCATCAATATCTTTATCTTCGTAAAGACTTTGAATTAAATTAACTCTGCGTTGTTTAAATCTACGCTCTTGCTCTGATTTTGGAGTAGGCGTAGGACCTTGACCAACAAGTGCTGTTTCAAGTGTTTCACCAAGCTGTCCAAGTGGATCAAAATTACCCTGATCGTCTGACATCATTTACCTCCGAATAAATCATATACGTTGTCAGCTCTTTCTTGGCGGCGAATCCCATCAGTTTGATTTTCCTCTGGACGTTCACCTTCCGCCAAGTACCTAAAAGCATCTGCCGCATGTGATGCCCAATTGTGAAGTGGTCGATCCAAAAAGATTTTGTTTTTTGGGTCCCACTTTCGCTCATAATTCTTTAGTGCCTTGATTCCTACTTCACATTTTACCGCATCAAACCAACACATTGGTAAAATAGAACGAACTGCATGAATACCATCAGCAACATCTTGTCTTGGCAATACTCTAATTCTTACTCCAGGCCAAAACTTACGAAGCGTTTCTACCCTCGTTCTACCTGTACCTAACTCCCTAGCTTGAGCATCGTGAGGTAAAACCATTTCACCGTAAACGTAAGGTTTATTTTTTAATCGACGAACATATTCGTCAAGTCCAACCCCAGCGTCCTGGAGATAATCAATAATGTGGTACTCTTTCCCCACTCGCTGCAAAAACCAAATGGAAGTCATATCACTTACGCCAAGATCCCAATAACACTTAACAGGAACAGCAGGATCGTAAGGAACAGAAGTAATCCTATTGCTCTTTTCCGCTTCCACCAGCTGCTTACCATAATACGCTCCAATGAGTGCGGCAGAAAAAGAACATTCATATTCTTGTTCATACTCTTCTTCACTCATTGTCATTTTAGCAGCTTGTAACTCTTCACTAGGTACAACTTTTGTTTCACTAGCCCTATAGAGAGCTGTAAACCAATCAAAGTCTTTTCTAGCTGCCTCATAAATATCATAGAAATGATTCTGGCCTTTTGGCGTGCCAATAAATATTGCCCATCCCATTCTATCCGATAAAGCTGGACGAATTACCTGACTCCAAACCGTTGGGTCCATCTCGGCATACTCATCTAAAATAACCCCATCAAAATACATTCCACGAATGGCACTTGGATTGTCTGCACCAAGTAGCATGATTTTAATTTTATCGCCAAAATGTGGACGGGGAATTTCTACTTTTAATTCTGCTTCGTTAGTTGTGACCCCTGGAATATTTTTGGTGTATTCTTTTAGATAGTCCCAAGCAACACGCTTTGCCTGACCATAAAATGGTGCAAGGTATGCATACTGAGGATTCTTTTTGCTATTCCTCAGTGCGCGATCAATCATTTCGTTAAGTGAAAATACAGTTTTACCAAAACGTCTGTGGCAAACAATTACGCTAAACCGTTTTAATGATTTATGTAGAATCTCTTGAAGTGGACGGGGATTGTACCCCGTCGTTATTTTCAAAACTTTTGTTCTACTCATTCACCCATCCCTAGGTGTTATTCACTACGAGATGATTCTCGCCAAACACTTGCAGATGAATCCCAGAATAGATCAAGTGCTTCGCCATCACCAATTGTCATAGTGCCGTTTAATCTTACGTTTCCAGATGATAACACTGTAACAGCATTTGCATCACTTCTGCCAACAATCTTAACTTCTTGACCGTCAACAAAGCCATTTGAAATAGGTCTGATAGCATTTAGGGTAACAGATTGTTTGTCGCCAGTTATATAGACAATCTGACGCATTTTATTGTTTAGAACAATAGCACCAGATGGGGGCAAAGTTTGAAGCGTATTTACAAAGTATGCAAAAGATGGTTCCTGGGGATTTGCCTGTACTGTAGAATATTGACCATTTGCTACTGTCTCCAGCAATTCAGGCAATAAATCAGCTAAAAACTCTTTTACTTTAGCTACGTTTGTTAACGTATTTAGTTTTGTGCTTACGTCATATTTTTGTAACTTTTCTTGGCGCAATTTAGCTTTTAATTCTTTTTGTTTTTGCGCTTCAATTTCTTGAGTCAAATCTTCTATGACAATCTCGTATTCAGCCGCTAGTTTATATTCAGTTACAAAAACGGCTGGCTCAATTACTTGGCCCTGTTTGTCTACTACGGCTGGCGTGACTTCGACTTGTCTTGTTTCGATTGCTTGGGATACGTCTTCTTGATCACTTGTCACCCATCGTTCAGGTTTCCCAAATCCAGGCTCATAATGTTTTTCATCAAGGCCAGAATCAGATAACCACCCATTTGTTTCAATACCGTTTTTTATGACTTTGTAGCGTTTCATTTAGCCAATCCTTTCGATACTGACCCAACAAAGTGAACTCGATCCGTTTGCTGAATGAGACGGAACTTCCGAAGCGCGTGTCGCGCCGAGAGTAAGTGTGTCGCCAGCTAAAAGATCAAAAGATGTTTCGCCCCAAAGTTGAGGGCCGAGTTGCATTGACGTTGCTGGCCAGTAGTAAATCGCACAAGTTGATGTTTCGGATGCCGAACCCGCTTTTGTCATGTGGATTTGACAGGCCCTGTTCGCAGTTGTTGAAGTGATTGCGGTTGCCGAAGCATAACCACCGCTGATTCTGTACTTGCCAGCTATCGGAGCCGTGAACACACCTGTCGAATTGTTGTAAGCGCCGTGAGTGTCGAAAACCTTTGTTGGCATTACAAGCGTTGTTGTAGTTGTGCCGATTGTCGTTGTTGACGAAGTGTACTTACAAGCAACGACTTCACTCGCCGCGATTGTCCCTGAACCGGAGGAAATCTTACTGATTTCAAGAGTTGTAGCATTTGCTCCGGTTGAAACTGTCAAATTCGATGCGGAATGGTTAGCTTGCGCAAAGAAATACAGCTCGATATAGTCGCCAGCAATACAAGAAACCTTTGTCGATACGCCAAGGCGCATGGCTTGAGTTGCTGAAGACTGATAGTTTGACGATCCGTTTTTAATCAGAACGCCGTTTTTGTAAATTGCAGCAAAATAGGCCGAAGTTGTGACGTTGGATGCTGCAATCGAAACCTGACCAATAATGTCGTAGTAACCAGCTTCCTTAACGTCATATCGGTTTGATGAAGTATTTGCACCGCCTAGAGAGTCAAACTCAGTAGTATCTATATTGACTTTCACATAAGAGTTATTCGGCGCAAGAGTGGTCAATGCGGCGTTGCGGTACATCTTCGCGGCGACCACTCGCCCGCTGTCGATGTTTGACAACGTTGTAGAGCTTGCCCAACCTTGGATTGGTACCTGGAAAACCAAGTCAATTAGGTCTCCGTTTGCAAACGTGATTGGTGCGGCCTGAGTCACCGCAACCATTGAATAGGCAACTGTCGTGCTTAATGAGCGAACCTCAACCGAAGTCGTTGAACCATAATATGCAGCCGCGATGCCGTTGTATGAACCGCTATCGAATATTCGGCCATAACCGACACAGCCTGTTGCGGTGTTTGCGAATTTCGAGGTGTCAATTGAGTGTCCTGAAGGAAGATTGATAGAAAGCGTTGCTGTCGTTGGTGCGCCACTTAAAGCGACTTTTACTTGCACTTCCATCGAGTCGCCGACTCTGCGCCAGAACCCAGTGTAAGTAGTGTTCGTGCTCCAGGAACCAGTCGGAGTGAATGAAGTCCAATCGCTTATATACGCACCAATCGCGGTAGGCTTTGGACCAACCTCGAAACTATCAAATTCAATATCGAAATTCTGCGTTGTCGCTGTGGCTACATGAATACAAAGACGATAAGTAGTCGTGCTTAAGTTTGTCTGGAATGTAGCAATGTGCTTTGAAGTGACGCCGACATTTGATATCTCGACATTCACTGGTTCAATCACCACTGCCGGACTTTGAGTCGCATCCACAATGTAAACTCGCAAGTCACCAGTTGCGTAAGTGCCGCTTACAACTTGGTACTCAAAGCTGATTGTATTTCCTTCAACCAATCCAGGGTGACTAAACTCGTAAGATACACCTTTGCCCTGACAGCTTGTTGAGCCAGTTTTTGAGAAAAGGAAAGAGCCATTACCTCGAATTGGTGTGGTAGTCGTTCGCGTCCAAGAGATGTTCGTTGCAGTTCCGCCAGTTCCGTCTACTGGAGCAGTACCAGCTGTATCTGCATACAATGTCCAACCGTTTGCATTTATTTCAGCGTTACAATTTTCAATGTAGTTAATCGCACCATCATAATCTGGGGTGCGACCTTCTTTTGTTAGTACGCCATCTGCTGTTAGTAACTTAGTACGTCTACCTGCAAAGATTGTAGGACTTCCCATCTATTACGCTCCGTAGAAGTTTACTGCAATCAAACCACTATTAGCTGTAGCTGTAACTGCTTTGATTGATACACGTGTTCCAGATGCAATTTTGACAGGTACTCGCCCGTTGCCCCCAGGCATAATATAAATCAATCGCTGCTCTGATCCCACACCACCAGTTGCAAGTTCCAACACTTCACCACTTGAATCAAAAATTTCAATCTCTGTAACTGCTGCCAGTAATGAACTAACAAGCTGGCTGTACGCAGAGGTTGTTACGTTGCTTGATACATAATCAATTGATGACGTATCAACTACAGTCTTTCCTTGAGCAACCGTTTTTAAATCAGATTGATTTGATGCCAACGTAACAGGTAGTGACGCTGACATTGTAGTTTGACCAACAGCTGGGATCTTTGTGTTAATTGAATTTAATGTCGTTTCAGTTGCCGCACCAGTTGGAAGACTTACTGTGCCAGATACGTTTGTAATATTCCAAGTACCCGACTGTGTAGCTGCAACCGTTCCATCTACAGTAATTGATCCACTGTTATCTGTAATTGGTATAGCTGTTTGATCCGACGCCAACACCACTGGCAGTGATGCAGTCATTGCAGCTTGCCCTTGTGCTGGTACTTTTGTGTTTAACGCTGAAAGTGTCGTTTCTGTTGCTGCACCAGTTGGGAGACTAACCGTTCCTGAAATATTGTTAATATTCCAAGTTCCACTTTGAGTAGCTGCAACTGTTCCATCAACCGTTAGTGAACTACCATTGTCTGTTACAGGAATAGCACTTTGGTCTGACGCCAACACTACAGGTAGTGAGTTAGCCATCGTTTCTTGACCAGCTACTGCTGTAATATCAGATAGTGTTGTATCAGTTGCTAGTGCTCCGCTAGGTGTAACTTTAACCGTATGGTATGTTCCACCGCCGCTGCTAGATAATCCCCAGATGACAGATTTTGTAAGATCCGCCATCATTGCACTGTTAACCGTCTGCCCTACTGTGTAGCGCGAAGGTGTAACCGTTGTAGCTTTAAGAATTGTTGTCAGCCTAAAGTACGTCTGCGCTGTGCTACCGTTTGTATATACAACCCTAAAGTACCGCAGCTCCGCTGCCTGTGCATAGCTTACGCCAACACCACCAGTTACAGAATATACATGTTTATGATCCCAGTTTGTTCCATCTGGGCTAAACTGCATCTCCAGGCCATTTGTCGCCGAATCGACATCCGACATTACCGCTACGTTAATAGCTGCATAATCTTTAATATCTACCGCTGTACCAGTGAATACCCCACCAATCCCCAATGGCGTCGTTGATGTGTTTCCGCTGTTGGGCATGCCAGATATGGCGTTTACACTGATTGTGCTTCCACCAGACATTTTTCTAATATGCACAGATTATCTCCTCAGTATTCGACGTATTCTTCTACGAGGTAATTGACGATAAGTTTATCACCAGTGTTGACACCATCAAACCACAAGTCTTGCAAATCCAAAAAAATCCTATCCTCATCTGCCGCCGAATCATCCAGTGACATACTGACAGAATCCCCAGGTGCCAAAGTGTAGCAGTTACCAGCTGCAATGTTTGCCGCCGAATCACCAAGGTAAATATTTGCAATGTTAGAAGCTACCGCCTCAATCAGCACTGCTCCCGCTTTCACTTCTGACGCTGACAGTTTCTGTGGCGTTCCCGCTGCTGCCAGTGTCGGCTGCGGAGTTAAGAGAACTTGTTTGATTTTGATGTTCGCCATCTATTACCCCTGAAATTGTTTTCGCATTGACTGCTTCATCTTCGGGCCTTCTGATTCCTGTGTCCACAAGAAGTTGCATTGCCACTTGCCCTTCGACTGCGACTTTAGCCTTGTTCCCGTATCTGTCAGGATTGTCTACGCCAGCTGCCCACTTTAAAGCGTCCATTCGTACTTTAGCAGTTTGCACTGAATCCTCATCCGCCGCCAGTGCTTCTTCTACAACTTGCTCCCTAAGTATCTCCGCATAGTCGTGGCGGGCGTCCTTGATTCTGGAGTCAACTTCTGGGTAGCTTCTGCGCCAGCGAGATAAAATATGATACGGAGGCATCCCAGGTTGCTGGCATATCTCACGCAAGGACTTTCCCTCCAGGAGTTTTGTGCAAATCAGATCAATGATTATCTCTGAATAGCTCCAGCGTTTCCTGGGGATATATTCGCCAATGTTGAGGCCTTTCTCCAGCCACATGGTAGAACCGTCAGGCATCTGCACTTGAACCATCTTTTCTTGTTTACTTTTTAAGATGTCGTCCTTGGTGCTTTGGATTGCAACAGTTTCGCCAGTGTAGATGTTAACAGTTTCGATAAGACCTTTGTCATTTAAAAAAGAGATTGTATCGCTCATGGGTTCGAGGGTGCCATGAGTTTTTGTCAAAGGGAATCTTTGTGTATTTGCAAGCATAATGCATTGCGTCAATTTGTTTCAAACTTTGCTTCCCGCTCAGAGAAGCGATGTAAGGGATATGGTGCGGCTGCGCTATTTTGGGGGGTACCCTTCGTTTTTCTTGTTTTGGTTTTTGTTCCCTGGATTTTGGCACCCTGTAAAACTTTCAGGCACCTGCCGACAATTGTCAGTCAATCCTTCAATCTACGATTCCCAGGTCTCTTTTATTCGTTTAGACCTTGGCACCTAGATTGCTCTTGTGTTTGGTCAACCTAAACCTGGAGGCTCTTATGTTTACTGTTAAAATTGTTCCGACGTACGATGGCGCTAATTTTGAAGTCTATCTTGACGGTGCTTTGGTTCTCCAAGGGACTTACCTTGGTGATTCACACGATCAGCTGATCGAGATGGCGAAGAAAGAGATGGCGCTCCACGAATCTTGGCAATCAGGTGATTACAATGACTAAGAACCTTTGGCTCTTCGTCTTATTTGCAATCGTCGCGGCCTCTCTCCTCGTGGGGGGCTGCTCGCATCTCCAGATGCCTAAGTATGTACCCAATGTTCGCGTGATTGATGGATTCAAGGTTTCAAAAACCAATTGGGTGATAGACATTGAGGTTGACAACTCACCGGACTGCAATTGGCTTAAGAAAAATAATATCTTCGGCATTGCTCCGGTTGACTCTTACGAGATCACAACGGAGGAATATTGTGATATGTAACATAATAACAGCTATATCGTGACTGGGAAAC
>OGVV01000047.1_pt1 | contig 12220 bp, 24 predicted proteins | sample 1575891 | NCBI WGS metagenome assembly OGVV01 (sample SAMN07581546, study PRJEB24739) | freshwater metagenome | place: Singapore | collected 2015-04
TCCCAGTCACGATAGCGAGTCGATGTCAGATCTCGCCGGAGTGTTGCGGAAAAACACTGTGCCCGACTTAGATAAGGGCATACCAATTTCCAGACAATTTCTCCAGCAAAAAAAACAAAAGTCGGCGGCGTAGCCACAAAGACTTAAAACTGGGCGATGAGTTTATTCTCATGATCGATTCCGAAAGGCGGTCCATAGGTTAGTTTTAAATATCGGAAGGCTCACCCGGAAGACAAAATGCCCGGAATCCTAAAGCGCCAATCAATGAGTACCGTAAGCGGGATGATTGGTTTCCTGATAAAGCAAGCCAAATGGATGAGAGACAAAGAAGCGAAGGACATACGATCAGAACGAGCTTAGCCGAACAAAAAGATAGGCGAGCAGAACTTCTGGTACTCAACCACTGCCGAATTGCTGAATTCAAATGACTCTCAAGCAAGAGAGAGTAGAGCGATGGCTGATCGTATAGAAATCGTGGACCTTTAGATGGTTTGGAGTCCAGTAATGGGCAAGCAAGCAATGGTCCCGCTATGTTTAAAGAAATGGAGTTCTAATGTTTGACTTCGATTGGATACTTGTTTCAGGGCAAGATAAGTTAATGGTTGAAGAGTTCTCGGCCTTTCAATACCAAAGGCTTGAACAAAAGAAACGCTTTGCCTCAAAAGACGATCCAACATTTCTTCCCTCAAAAGAATCTATTCTGACTGGATATAAGGGCGAGTGGGCCGCTTCTAGGTGGTTAGAAATAGAAATGGATTTTACGACTGATGCAAAACAGGCCATGTTCGGTGACCTAGACTTCGGAATCGAAGTAAAAGCCACAACTAATCCAAGCGGCAACCTGTGGTGCTCTTTAAAGACCCTAAACGACTATATACGAAGAAGCCCAAACACTCCCGTGATATGCGCTAAGGTTGCTTATTGGCCGTGGGTGGAGCTGCCTGGGTGGTTGTATGCAAAAGAGATAAAGAAATTTCCATTTACCAAAACCCACGAACGACACAACAACGGTTTCTTGGTTCCTTTGAAAAATCTTAGACCAATGTCCGATCTAAAGAAACTTTGCGAACATTGGAAAAAAACGTTGAATTGATCTTATAAAAATTTTATTCCAATTCGTGCAATCGAACCAAATTGCTAAAAATTATTTTTTGTTCCGCCCACGACATTCGGTCCTGCTTAATTCCTTGGTTCGGTTGCAAGCAATGAATGGTCCGTGGGCGGAGCGCCATTTTTCAAACGGAGTGACCAGATGAAAACACTCGTTCAAATAATGAATGAATCGAACAATCTGATGTTTGAACTTGCTGAGGCTGGAGGTGAACTAACGCCAGAAATCGAGGCCAAGATCACCAACAATGCCCTCATGCTTTCCGACAAGCTAGACAGTTATGGTTATGTAATCGAAGCCTTCAAGCAACGCCAAGTTTATGCAATGGAGCGCTTGAAGGAATGGGAGCGGATGATCACACTCTGTGAAAAAGCAATCGATAATTTAAATGCTCGTGCGGTGAGTGCCCTGGCCGATACTGAGTCAGGAGAGGTTCACGGCAAAGAGTTTTCCTTTAAGCTGGCACTGAATCCGATCAGCATCGTGATTGAAGATGAGTCAAAAGTTCCAGGTGACTTCATTATCACAGAGACAAAGCACTCAACTCGCATAGACAAGAAGGCCATCAAAGACGCCATCATGGCAGGCCAGGAAGTTCCAGGAGCAAAAGCAACCCGAACCGAAAGATTAATGATGAAAACAAGCCAAAGAAAAAACCTTGAGGAGATCACATGAGAAAATCCGATTCTATTGCAAAGCTGACTCCAGCCCTAATTAAGGCCCAGTCAGAAATCCACAATGCCATTCTCGATTCAAAAAACCCGCATTTCAAATCCGAGTACGCATCGCTTGAATCGGTGCTTGAGGCGGTAAAGCCAGCCCTGAACAAGAACGGTCTTTTGCTACTTCAGCCGGTCACACTTGGCGATGACGGTAAACCATACATTGAAACCACGATCATTCATGAGTCGGGCGAGTGGGTGGGTTCTTTGACGCCAGTGATTTTTCAAAAGATGTCGGCTCAGGCTGCTGGCTCAGGCTACACTTATGCACGCCGATACTCATTACAGGCCCTGGTCGCTATTGGTTCAGATGATGACGACGGCAATGCCGCTGAGGGTCCTGCGCCTGCTCCGCTGACTTATATTCAAAAGCAATCGAGCAAGCCACAAGACCAGCCAAAGACGGCTGCAAAGACCTCGGCTCCTTCTAAGTTTGATTCCGTAGCAGATTTCCCGATTAAGTTTGGCGATGACAAGGGCAAGACGCTTGGCCAACTTGGCGCTGAATTGGTTTCAAAGAAAATGAAATCAATTAAAAACTCCAAATCAGATTTTAAAAACTCAGAAATGGCAAAAGAGTTCCTTTTCTTTGCCGAGCAGTTTTTGAAAAAGAATCCAGTAAATGAACTAGACCAAGCGCTCGGCGACAACACTCCTGCTAAGGGTGATCTTGCTCCGCCTACGGATTGGATGAATGAACCTATGCCAGATTGGGATGACGAATGAAATTAGAATTTGCAAAACTATTGCCAGAAGTTGAAATCGTAACAGATAGCGAGCATGGAGAGATTGTAGAGGTTTATTTTGATGGCGATCCAGTCGCGGATATTAGTGTGGCTGATTTTGTGATGCGATTTATTGGCGAGGAAAAGTGGCGGGAGCTTGTGATCTTGGAAACAGAAAAGGCCACAGAGGCGATGGCTGAAGAGAAAGAAATCATCTTATGAGATCAAAAAACGTCTTGTTCGAAAGGCAACAGAAAAAGATTGCCTACTCGCCAAACAAGGTAAAGGATCTTCTAAACGATGCACTTGAGGCGATTCATTACTGGCAAACAGAATGCCAGACGCTGGAGCGCCAAATTCTTTTGATTGAAAACGAAAATGAAGTTCTGCGAAAGAAGCTCAAGATGGTCGAGGCGACTCCGCCAGGAGTGGTGCGATTGCTGTTTGGAGGAGTTGTTAAGTGAATAAGACGCCTATTTTTTTCATCGTATTCCCAGGTAGACCAGTCGTTAAGAAAAACACGAAGAAGGTTTACCGAAAACATGGTCGAGTGATGATCGTTTATTCGCAACGCTTTAAAGAGTGGGAAAGCAGGGCGCTTGATCAAATTGCTAAAGAATGGGTCGGTAAAGAGACAATCGACGTTCCATTAGAGGCAAGATTTGTGTTTTGCTTTGAAAACCATCAGGGCGAGGCAGATGTGAGCAACCTTTGCGAGGCTCCTCAGGACGTGCTCGAAAAGGCAAAAGTAATCAGAAACGATAAGCTCATTCAAATTGTAAATGCGAGAAAAGAATTTGGCGTAGAACCAAAAACAATGGTGGAGCTGTATGAGATCAAGTAATGAAACAAATAACATGAGTCGCTCTGTGAAGTTTGCCTTGATTTCTGTTCTTGTATGGCTCCTATTTCTTAGCGCCCTTTTGGGCTGCCAATCGACGAACAAAAACCTAATCGAAGACCCTCCATCAAAAAGGCCACGGATGGCCTGGGATGGAAAACATGAAGAGGCTGGCCTGTGGACCGAGTATGCTATTCAAGCCGTGGCAGAAACAAAGCTCGCCACAGCGGCGCCAAAGGATTTTTCTAACTGGTGCCCGAGTTATAATGTGCTTTCAGTAGAACAAAAGAACATTGTGTTCGCATTGCTGCTTTCTCGTATGGCTCAGTTTGAAAGCGGATTCAGACCAGACACGACGTTCACCGAGGGTTTCAATGATTCAAAAGGCAAGCCAGTGATTTCAAGAGGCCTGCTTCAAATCAGCATTGAGTCGGCCAATGGTTATGGATGCGGCATTATAGATGCTCGCGAGCTTCACAATCCAAAAACAAATCTGAGTTGTGGAGCTAAGATTGTCGAGCGATGGGTTTTGCGCGATGGAGTTTTTAGCGGCAAGCTAGGCAGCAAGTGGCTCGGCGTTGGCCGTTATTGGTCAGTGATGCGCTCAAGGTCTGGGTCATATAAGAAAATTCAATCATGGCTGAAGTCGCACGAGGTCTGCAAGTGATTGACAAAGAATATAGTGGCGGATAAGTGGCGCATAACTTGAGGTATAACGAATGAACTGCAATCATGAATGGCTTGTACCATCGCACAAACGCACAAGATGTAAACGATGCGGAGATGATGGCTGGGTTTCTTATGATGGGAAAGTACATGAGACTTACGAGGCTTGCATGAACCATGATGCGTTATCGTATGGTGCGCGTCCTTTAAGTTTGCCTCAGAAACTAGAGCCAGAGTCGAGTAATGAGAAAGTTTTTAAAGTGCCCGAATCTGGCCACTACTTGATTGGTGATCAGACTGTTTATTTAGACGCTGGTGGGAGTTTTAAAATAAAGGTACCTACCCAATCTGGGCATGAACAAACCCAATCTGGGCATTCCCCTGAAACCACCCAAGTTGCCTTCAACGAGAACTTGTATATTGGAAAACTATACGACTATCTCGCCCATGTGCCTTCTGACTTGTACCATGATGACAGAAAGACCAAGGTCAAAGAGTGGGCTTTTGCTCAGCATGTAGCTCTGTGGGCAAAAAAGTATTTTCTTAATCGAGAAACCATCCCCATTACTTCTGCGACGATTAGTTATGAGGTATTAGGAAAAATCAAAAACATCTTAGCCGAAGCTATCGACTTACGATCAAGGCGACCTGACGTAGATGAGTCAGACTATGAGGACTTTATAAACTGGCAGGATAGCGCATGTGAGATGCACGATCTACTGGCCAGTCTAGGTCCTAACGCGCCGAACGTCACACTTTGCGCTGATAATGAGAGTAATAGATGCTTGAGTTGCCAACATATTCGAGGAAATCCACATCGGGTCGTTGAGGAGTTGGTAATTAAAGAGGAGCACTTAGAAGAGCGAATCGCCGCACTCACCGCCGAGAATGAGCGGCTGAAAAAAGAACAGCATCAATGTCCAGCGTGCGGTTGGATTTGGGCAACAGGAGAAAGTCAAAGATGCTATGAACAAGGCGTTTTTGAGGCTCCAGTTGTCGAGGTAGATCATTGGGCCAAGAAAGCGATAGACCTCGAAGCCAAACTCAAACTTGCGACGGACTTCATTGAAATGATTGAACCATCAATACTGCCGACTGAGACGCGCATGAAGAGACACGAAACACTGGCGAAGGTGAAGGAGAGAAAGTGAAAGTTAAAAGACTTATTGAGCTATTGAGCAATTGCCCACAAGACCTTGATGTGGCTATGTACTACGACGGCGCACCTCGCCTCATGGTTGACAGTGCATTCCTGGATAAAATTTCTGTGTGGAAAGACGATGATCAGCAATGGTTAAATGTAGTTGTTCTGTGTGAGAAGGATGATGCCTACAACTATTATGGTCCGTGGTTGTTCGATGATAGCAGGCCAGATAATGAAGAAAGCGAAGGTGCTGAGTGAGTGACAAGAAGCTGACAAAATGGGAAGCCGGAAATGTAGTTGTAAGGGCAAACGACATGATCTGTGACTGCAAATCAGAACTGGACGACTATCCGAAATTGTATGAAGCACTAGAGCAAGCGCGATTAATTATTCAAAAAGCATTTGTTGAAAACGACTTAGAAGAAGAAATGGGTTTCGGAATATGAGCCAAGACAAAGACGCGATGGAACTAGATTGGGATGTCGAAATCGAAACGTGCTTTGAATGCGGTGGTGACGGCTATGTTCACGACTGCGGCGAAGATATTTGCTTTTGTCTGAATCCAGAGCCAAACGTCAAATGCAGTCAATGTCTCGGTAAAGGATACTTATGACAGACAAAGACGCGATGGAGAAAGAAAGCGAAGGTGCTGAGTGAGTGACAAAAAGACATTCGAGATAGTTGGCGGTTACTTAATTAATTGCGCGGTGATTGTCGAGGCAGAAGACGAAGAGACTGCAATCGAGATTGCACAAAATGGGTTTGATACATCGCTCGACCACCTCGATTCGCCTGATGTTCATATTTCAAGTGAACAGTTCGTTGTCGATGAGGTTCATTATTTGGATGAAAAGCAGATCGCACAAATGCGCGACATTGGGTTGCTGAAATGACCACAGACAAAGACGCGATGGAGAAAGAAAGCGAAGGTGCTGAGTGAGTCGCTGTAATGATGCCGTTTCTGTGACGTTCAACGATAACAATGGCGCCGTAGGATGGTCTGCCAATCCTTCGTCGATGCAAGACCTTAATCGTCATTGGCGTATATTCGGCGTGTGGCGTACTCGCTGGATTTTGTTTAAGCAGTTTTGGATTGCGTTGATGTGGCTGGAAGACTACAGCGACAATACTGGACTAATTCGTAAACAAAGCCGCAGGTGGATTTTTAAATCAGAGATACCGGAGTGATAGTATGACCAAAGACAAAGACGCGATGGAGAAAGCTGCTGCTATGTATGTCTCGGGACCTGACTGCGAAATCTCAGACACATTCAGCTCACACTGCGACACTTTTGAAGCTGGTTGGATGTCTGCTCACTCTGGCCCGAAAGTGTTGGCGCTGGTTGAGGCCGCGAGAAAATATCTCAACACCGCACCAGTTGATGGCTGGCACTTCGAGGACTGTACGATGAATGAGGACGAAGAGATTGGGTGTTCATGCGGCACAGGTCCAGCAGAGATTGGACTACATGAGGCACTCGCTGAGTTTGAGGGGGAAAAGTGAAGTTCAAGACGCCAAAAGGAAAATATAAAATCAGCGGTCACATTCATTATGTCGATGGCAAACAAGTAGATTTCGAGCGCATGGCAACTGAAGCAGAGGCGGAAGCTTTGGACAGCACGGAATTAAATCATCCTAAAAAACGAGGGCTTCATACTATTTTCCGGAATGATTTTATTCAATTCGTTTTGCTTTATGTTTTGTTTTTCCTCTTCGTTGTTATCGGAACTGTTCTTTGTGTGGGCTTCCCAATCGAATGAGGCGATGCCTAGTTTGCCAGCGAGCTAATCCAGACAGGGCTCACGTTAAGACGCGAGGCTCTGGCGGTGGTGATCAGGAGTGGAATATCATGGACCTTTGCCGTGTTCACCATACCGAGCAGCACAAAATTGGCATCATCACATTCGCTGAGAAATACAAGACTGTGAAAGGCTATTTGGAAAAGTCTGGATGGGAAATTGTTTCAATAAACGGTTTCCGCCGCCTAATCAGAAAGCAAGGCGCTTGATCCAGCGGCCTTTTGAGTCAAGTATCATCGGCTCCAATTTCGGGTGACCGTTCAGGATGACTCCGCAGCCGATCAAAGGCCGTTTCAAATTGTTTTTGCAATACTCGAAGGCCATCGTCGATTTATCGATCAAACAACCTACCTGCATCGACCAATAAAGACCGAGCGGATTGGCCCAGTATTGTATCGACATTGACTCGTGGAAATGGCCCTGAACAACCGACATTCCCATCGCCTGTGACAGCTTTAGGCCATTGCCGGACTTGCCATGATGAAAATAGATTGGCATCCCATTCGACGCCTTGATGATCAATTCAAAGTGCCAGTTCCAGCCTTTCGGAGCCTCCAGAACTTCGCGGTAGGACTTCAGCACATGGCGCGGCAGCCCGAAGGCCTTTCCTTTGCGGTAAACCAGGGAGCCGTGATTCGACTCCAGCACATCCACCTTCGGAAACAGTTCATACAAAGGTTTCAGCCTATTGATACAAGTCTTAAGCTCATCACCAGGGCTCATCAAATCAGGGTCATGGTCATGGAATGAAATGGCGTGGAAATCAACTTCGTCGCCAATGTGAACCACACGGTCGAACTTGTGTTTCTCTTTCAGCGCTTTTAGGAAAGCAATGATATCCGGGTGATTGTACGGAAAGTGACTGTCGCTAATTACTAAGATCGCGGCATTGCTCACCAAGGAATTGTAACAATTTTGTTAAAAAACACGACCTTCATACAAAAAAACCGGACTAGACCATTGATTCGTTCAATTCGTATTTTTCAGATGTTCTAATTGTTGGTGATGGATGATCACACCTCCCGCAACAGGTTGACTCCTCAAGGCTGCCGACAAGGCTGGAAATCTTGTCTACTTATGGCAGCCTTTTTTCTTTTCTCAGCCTGTGCAGAAGATGGCAAATTAGGGAAAACTAGCCCTAATCTGCCAAGTAGACAAACTCCTGAGCCTGTGCCAACGCCAGTATCACTTGAGCAATTTCAACTAGATAAAGCTAAAGAAGACCTTGAGGAATGCCAGCAAGAGGTCAGAGAATTCAAATACGGCCCTAAGTGCAAAGACTATCATTGGTACTGCAACGGAGATGACGAAGATGAGTGAAAAACAAAACTACGTCGATGCCACTTACATCACCGATTCTGGAATCACCTTCGACTCACAAGCCGTTTGGCCTCATGAAAACTTCATCACCCTAAGATGGAAACACCCGGATGAGGATGAGGACACATTGATTGAATTCGTTTATTTCGGCACCCACCAGAACCGCTTGATCTACCATGAGGTCAGAACCGAAGAGTACGCATCGCTTTCTTGACTTTTTCTTAAATCATCTGTCACGCTCTGACACTGAAACCCGTAACAGACCCGTAACAGGAGCAAAAGACCCATGAAAAAATCCAATGTACCAATGTCCGCAGCCGCGTCAGCTCAACCAAAAATCAGAATCAGAAACCAGCAAGTCATCGTTCACCACCTTTTCAAAACGATGATTTCTAAATTCTTAAAAGATCTGTCATTCGGTTCTGAAAACATGAGAATCGACCAAATCGAACACGTTCACCACTATCACAGCGTCAACTCAATGGGCCACGCCCAGAAGTACACGACGATGGTCGGCGGCCATTTCCACGAAGTTCATTGGAACGTAGACCCTGCCACAGGCGACATCGTTGCCAAATGCGGACCAGCTTTGAAAAAGGTTGTTAAGAATACTCCAAGAGGAACAAAGACTTCCGTTGAACCTTTAAAGTTCTACAATAAGGAACACGACCAGCATTTCGTAGATGATCACACACATGAAATCACCTACGTCGGCTCCGATGAACTCAGCATTGCCAACATCCAAAACATTCAAAACCGCAACGCCCAATTCATGGCAGCCCATGAACCAAAGAAAACCACAGAAGCAGACATCGTTGATAGCGACCGTGGTTAATCATGATTCAAGAAATCACAGTCCGTTTCGATAAAGCAATTCGAGACAAGTTCGCTCACAAACACGAGGTAATGAATTACCTGCTGAAACATGAGCGGAAGTCTCTTTGTATCAATCGACTGGCAGAACAGATCCTCAGAGCCGAACAATACAATATAGCACTCAGCGTCAACACGTATGATAGCATCATCAAGGATGTGGCGCTGATGTTTGCAAAAACGGCAATCGAGCACGTCGAACAGCAGCATATGAGCGCCATTCAAAAGGCCCAATACAGGGCCAAAGAAGACGCACTCAAAGAAGCCGAAGAGATGCTCAAAGACTTAGAAAAGGACTCACTCAATGAAAAAGGCCTCACAGAAATCGAAAGAGACCTCCTCAAGCACGAACACCGCAAAAGAGAAGAAGCAAATCGGAAGGCCAACGAAGTATAAGCCAGAGTATTGTGAGAAACTTATCGAACACATGAACTTTGGATACTCGTTCGAGTCCTTTGGAGCAGAGGTAAATGTCTGTAGGGATACGCTCTATGAGTGGGAAAGAACTCACGAATCATTTTCCTACGCTAAAAAAATAGGCACATTGAAGTCGCTAAAGCGTTTTGAAACTATTGGCTTGGCACTGACTAATCCAAAAATAGCAAGGCAGCTCGAAATCAATCCACGAGCAATCAACGTGGCGAGCTGGATTTATCAGATGAAATGCCGATTCAATAAGCTTGGATGGAATCCTGTGAGCGCCGATCCTTTCGACGCAGGTGATGACTTTGAGTTTAAATAACAAAGGAGCAAGCAAATGAAGCACTTTCTGAACATTGGACATTGTCAGTTTGACCTTTTGATGAATGGAGTTCATCAACAAGTAATTGGCAAGATGATCAACATCGATGGAAACGGCTGTGCAATCATGCTTGAAGCTACTGGACAGGTACATTGTTACTCATGGTCAGTGGTCCAGCATATCTGTTTAGCGCCGTGATAAAGGACACAAGTGGCGTCGAAAGTAATCAAATACGAGCGACTGCCTTATCAAAACGAATTCCACGAATCGTTATTCCCATACGTGTACCTGTCGGCGGGATACGGAGCTGGCAAGACCTACTCGCTTTGCATGAAGGCCTTCAAACTCATGAGCCAGAACAAAGGAATCTCTGGTGGGTTCTTGGCGCCAGACTTAAAAATGTTCAAGCGCGACGTCGTACCAACGTTCAAACAAATCTGCCGTGAGCACCGGATACCGTTTAGATTCAACAGGCAGGACTCAACACTCATCTTCCCTACTACGAAAACAATTATCTACGTTTTCCACTCCGAGGACGATGGTGATTCAATCCGTGGTCCTAACCTTGGTTTTGGTTTGATCAACGAGATCACCATGTGCTCAGAGGGAGCCTTTGAGGCCTTTCTCGCCCGCGTTCGCTTGAAAGACGCTCCGGTTAGACAAATCGCCATGTCGGGAACGCCTGAAGGCTTCAACTGGACCTATGATTACTTTGTGGCGAATAAGCGACAAGATACTCACATGATATTTGGCGACATGCGTCTGAACAGGTTCGTGGCTGAGGACTATGCCAAGCGCCTTGAAGAATCGTACGACGATATGCTGGTCCAGCAGTTTGTTGAGGGAAAGTTCGTCAACACAACTGGCAATCAGGCCGTTTACAAATTCAACCGTGTGCTTCACTCAGTCCCATCCATTGAGCGAGATGAGGAGTTGCCGGTTTGGGTTAGCATCGACTTCAACGTGGCACCTATGGCCGCAACACTTTGGAACAAGTATCCAGATCGAACCGATGGCCCTATTCTCAAAGCCTTCGATGAAATCTGCATACAGAATGCCGACACCTACGACCTTGCTCAACAGATCAAGGACCGCGTGGGAACTGAAAACGTAGTCCTGTTCCCTGACCCTGCCGGTAATGCTCGCTCGACCAAAAGCCAGAAAACCGATATTCAAATCCTCCGCGATGCTGGGTTCCAAGACATCCGATTCAGGTCTAGGATTAGGTCGGTGAAAGAGTGTTTGGCAGCACTCAATTCTTTGGTCGGGAAAAACAAAATCCAGGTATCGCAAAAGTGTCGCCAAACTATACTTGACCTTGAGCAGTGCGTTCTAAGGTCTGGGACAAATGAACTCGACAAATCAAACGGCTCTCGAACCCACTGGCTCGATGGAATCAAAAACATGGTGGAATATGAATTCCCAATCATGGCGGGAGTTGGCTCATGGAGAGAGACGAAGATCAGGTAACAGGCAAAGTTATTCAAGGCGACTTCGGCGGAAATGGACCAAGGCAAGTCGTCGGCGCTGCAATGATGGATGTTGAATACTTTCGCGATGTGATCATCATTGTAACCACTATTGACGGACGAACTTTAATGTATAGTAGTGACTTGACGCCTGAGCAGCTTGCTTTGCTTTCTGCCAAACTTTCAGGCTACTCTTTGACAGTCGCTAATGGATGGGGAGAACCAGAAGAATGAAACTTTATTCTGATGAACAACTGCTCGATGAAGGCTTCCGAAAGAAAGTAATTGAAAATCTCTCCGGGCAGAAAAACGAAGCTCGCAAGCGCGAGATGAAAAAACGCCATGAAGTCTACAAAGACATGACCGTTAAGTGGGTCATTCAAAAACTCAAAGATGAGCGCCTTAAAGACTCAACCCTTCAATTGATGGCAAACAGAGCTGCCAACGTATCCATCTGCCGAAAAGTTATCAACAAACTCGCTCGCTCATACAATGGTGGAGTACTTCGCGATTCTGGTTCGCCCGCTGGCAACGAGATCATCAATGCTGTTCTCGACTTCCTAGACTTCAACAATGCTCAAACAAAGATCGACCGGTACAGAAGGCTTTTCAAAAACGCTTGGTCGGCAACCCTCCCGGAACAGGTCAATACAGATTCTGAAATGCCGATCTACAAACTCAAGGAAAAGGTTTTTGCTCCGTGGCAATACGATGTGCTTGAGCGAGCAAAGGACCCAACACAGGCCGGATGTATCATCCTCAGCGACTACATCGAGACATCTTTGACCAAGCTCCCAGTGGCTGGCA
>OGVV01000048.1_pt1 | contig 12104 bp, 11 predicted proteins | sample 1575891 | NCBI WGS metagenome assembly OGVV01 (sample SAMN07581546, study PRJEB24739) | freshwater metagenome | place: Singapore | collected 2015-04
GTTTCCCAGTCACGATACAGCGCCCTATTAAGACTCGCTTTCGCTGCGCCTACACCTACCGGCTTACTCTCCAACCTTCTTGCCACCAGACGACCCTAAGAATGCACCAGCAGCACCTCCAAGTGCGCCTCCAACAACTGTGCCAGCCGGACCTAAAAACGATCCGAGCATCGCACCTGCTTTCATACCGGCGATGCCACCAGCGGCCATACCGGTTCCTTCACCGATTGCGCCACCCTTCTTTTCTGTTGCGCCTTCTTCAATTGTTTTCAGCTGAGCGGCTCCCTCTTCTTTGGAGATTGCTCCTGATTCAATTTGCTTTTCTACATCAGCAGCTGCTGCGGCTCTCTCATCTTCAGCTCCAGTGAATCCTTTGTACGCAGTGTACGCACCAGCGCCGGCTGCAAGAGCTGCCCCGCCAATCTTTAGAGCCTTCATCCCACCAGCCGACGTTGCCCAGCGACCCGCAGCTGACGCTCCTTTTGCAAGGGCTCCTCCGGCACGCTTTGCTAGACCACCAGCCTTCTTTAGGCCACCCCCGACGAGATCCATCGCGCTGTCAAGGATACCACCTCCTTGACCCTCTCCGCTGCCACCACCGCCACCCGCTCCACCTTGTTTAAGGAGGTCGCGGATCTCGATCAGCACCTTTGTGTTCTCTTGAGTTGCTTTGACTTGATCCCGAGCAGCGGATGTTTGTTGCTGCTCGGTATCAAACATTTCCTTTTGCTTGACGGCAGCTTCTGTCTGTGCCTCTTCAGAAGGAGCAGAGGTCTTTTGTGTGTTCGCAAACTCGGTGGGCGATTGATCGGGCTGAATAAAGTCTGCCCACATCTTTCGCTCTTTGGCAATGTCTAGCTTTTCCAGCTCCTGTGGAGATACGTCACCAAAAGACTTTGCGTCTTGATACTTCTTTTCAGCGGATGCTAGATTCTCTTTGTATTGCTCTCTTGTTGACCATTCCTTTTGAAGGTCCTGCTCGGACATTTCCGGACGAAGTTGTTTTTGCGATTCAACATAAACATCGCGCTTGGCAAGCGTCTCTGCATCTTGTCGCTGTTTATCAGCACGCTCTTGCATTTGTTGTTCGTGAAGTTTACCAAGGCCTGTAGCACCAGCAACAGTTCCCTTCATGAAGTCTTTAAAGACGTCGCCCCAAGACCCTTGCGGTTCCTTGTAATCAAACGACAACATCTTGGACTTACGTCCAGCTAGAATGTCTTGAACCTTTTCGCCTGTCGGCTTTGCTGGTTGTTGGTCGGCAATCTTTTCAAGAGGTTTTAGAGCTCCCTCAACACGATCGCCAAGCTTGTTTAGACCTTTTTCATTCGACTTAGTTGAGGCCTCAATTGCCTTTTTGATCTCATCAGTCATCCCCTCGTCAATACCACGTAGGAGCTCTTCAATTACTGGATCAATCGCGGCCTGATCGGCAACCTTCGGATTCATCCGCACCGCTTCAATACGCATTCCTTGTGCGATACCTTGAAGCAGGTCGTCTTTAACAATCTGCAGCTGTTTAGCAATCTCAGCCCGATAAGCGAGATCCTCTTTCGAAAGATTTTGCTGGCGCTTGAGATTGCGTAGCTTGCCTTGTTTACCGATTGATGCCATTGCGCGTCCTTAGCGTTGTTGCTGTTGTCTCTTCTTGTTTTGCTCTTCAATGTGGTTGGTCAGCAAACCAACGTATACATCCCTCTCCCAAGGCATCATGTCTTCTAGTTCGGTCAACGAGAATTTGTGGTTGTACATCAGAAGAAAATTCGTCTTGTAGTAGTTAAACAAATCGTCGTGGGAGAGGATTAACCGAAAAAATTTGATAGGCCCCGAATGATCTTGACGTGCTCGTGACCGCATGTCTTGCACTTGTATGTTAGCTCGTGTTCAAACACTGGCATCTTCATAAAGAACTTGTCTTCAATCCGCTGCAGTTGTTCCTTCGTCAATGACTCAACGAAGTCAAGCAGTTCCTCTTTCGTCTCATCCTTTGCTTCATATACCTCAGCATTCGTAATGATCTTGTCAATACACATAACGACTGCATCAAGCCCGGTAGCCGTTTCAAGAGCAACGATGTCACGAATCGAGGGATACTTCATCTGGACAGAAACGTCGTCGTATAGGTGAATCAGGGTCTCGTGTCCTTCAGGGAACTTGACTTCGATCTTTGACACATCAACTCCGACGAGCGACCGTTCGTGATTCTCATCAACATCACAAGGCATCCGAAGCTGAATCACTTCACCAACGGATTTTGACCGGATATGAGTCATCAGATACTCAATATCGAACATTGTCATGTCTTCAACATTAACCTTATCAGCAATACATGACTCGAGGATGTTCTTAACACAGTTGAGGATTACATCGGCATCCTCTGACTCCTGTGCAAGAAGCAATGTCTTTTCCTCACGGATAGTGAACCCGCGAAACTTGATCTTCTTCTTTGTGCTGGGAATTACTGTCGTGAATACCGCGAGCTGCTGTTTTGGAAGCGCCATAATTACTGTTCCTTTCTCATATTCTGAATCATTTTACTTAGTTCAGCTGTGCTTCCTTGAAACACGATGCTGTTGTTTACCACCTTCATTGGTTCCTGCGGTGCATTTGGAGCCGGCTTTTTGACAGCAGCTTTCTTGGCATGAAGATCAAGCAATTGATTATTCATGTCCGCAAGGTTCTTCATAATTGTACCAACAACTTCAAATGCTCGAGGATTCTCACTCTGCTTTGCTACCTCGAGTGCGTGACGGAATGCTGACTGGCCTTCCTGGAGCAAGGCGTACATATTTGAGCGTGCAAACGTGTGATCTACATCTACTTGATCATCTCCCTCATTAGTCGGAGACTCGATCACAGTTACATTACTCTGTGTTGGGATTGGTGTTGTGTCAAAAATGTCACGAAGACTGACATCCATCTTTTCGATTGGATTAGCTGGAATGTCCGGAGAATTGTCTTGTTCACTCATAACGATGTCCGTATTTATTGATTAGATCCAACCACCACCGCCGCCAAACCCGGAGGTCAAACTACTAAGCTGGTTTGCAGACGACTGGAATCCACCAATCGCTGACATTGCGGTGTTCTTGATGCCATTGAATTGTTGCATTCCCTGACCATACGACTGGTTAATTGACCCAACCAGTGACTGGCCTGCAGACGTCAATTCGCCAAGACCCTGATCAAACACTTCTTGGAACTCCGTGAAGTTTTCTGTAAACGACCCAAGTCCAAGAGAATCCATAAACGTGTTCATCGAATTGTTTAGTGCATCTTCGCTTACCTGACTCAACGATTGGATGAATTGAGTTGGATCAACCGACGCAGCAGTGACGCCAGCTGTTGGACTCATTGCGCCATTACGTTCCAGTCGAGCGGAGCGCGATGATGATGCGCCGTCAATATCTGGCTGATCAATCAGAATTGTCAGGTAGTAGTGGTAGTCGATTGTTGCATCGAATGTCATTACATCATTCGTTTGTTGATCGAGTTGCAGGTTTCCTATAGACTTAATCTTTGCATTATATAACACGATCGCATATACAGCTCGAGATTGACGATCGCATGTATATACAACGATTGACGGAGCAATAAAATCTTGATACCACCCCATTGCTCGCGTATTGAAATCCTGAACTGTAAACATCCAATCGTCGAAGAACTTTCGAACAATCATTTTCCGGTCAACATAAAATGTAAACGTTGCCGGAGCAAACGCGCGGTCAGTTGGGATTTCAATTTGCTCACCAGTAAGACGCAGTTGTGCTGTTAGAAGGCTAACGCCTGGAATATTAACAGACTTGCAAAGCAGGTGAAGATCGCGCAGCTCTTGACTTGCACCACCAAACAAACGAGCGGACTCGCCCTTGAGGTTGGGAGGAGCGATTGAGATGTAGAACCGGTTTGAACGAGCAAGGCCGTCCTGTTTAACTTTGGCGCGGAAATCGTCGAATGTGAACATACACGTCCTTATGGTCGAGTGACAAACCGCTCAACAGGAAGCATCAACGCAGCTGCCCAATGGCGGGGGTCGATCTTCTTAAACGGTGTCTCAACATGAGACATCAGATATCTGTGAACGCTTTGTTTGGCAAGTGCATGTTGGGATGCTCCGTGAAGCAGTTGCCAAGAGAATTGCAGTCGTGTGTTCTCGGTCAGCGTTGAGTTCGATTTGAACTTCATCAGACTGTCGAGCAGCTTTACACGAGCGGGGATTGGGAGATAGTGAAGATTCAGCCCAATAAAGCCGTCGTTCAGCTGACGGAATGGGAACACAAGAGGGAACATATCCCACATCGGCAGTTTGTCGTGATGCTTCGCGTCGTACATGAATAAGTACATTTCGCCGGGAACAATCGTTGACCGATTAAATTCCGGCTTGCTTTTGATCAGCTGCATTGGGCGAATGTCTCGATTGGCCAACAGGAGAGCCTGCTGCTCAAACCACCGACGTGATTTTTTCGAAGCATTCGCGATGTCGTACTGACTGTTTTGGAGGATTTGTTCGAACGTAGCCATACCGGTATTTATCCAGAAAAAGTTGACTGGGAGTCTGTACCCCCAGATAATGGACTATGTCCGGTTACAGGATGAATTATTTAAGACCCAATTCGTACTCTGTTAGAACAATGAATTCGTAGCCGCGGTCCTTGCAGAATTCTCTTGCAGCCTTCCACTTAGCATCATTCTTTCCCCACGTCATCACCTCCGTCAGGTACCGCTTTGTTTTCTTTGTTGACTGCTGTGGAGGAATTGTTTGGGCATGTGGCTTAATCTCAACGAGGTATGTCTTTGTATTACCTGCTGAGTCCTTCACGCGGATCTTGAAGTCAACGAAGTAACGATGCCATCGATTATCGGTTGGACATTTATACGGAACGACTGTTGTTTCTGAAGACCACTGAACAACCGAGGGGTTGTGGTCACACCAACGAGCGAACCGAGTCTCCCAAGACGATCTCATGTAGATTTCCGTTGGGTCTCCAATGTATTTCTCTGGGTGGACTGGGGTGTATTTTTGCTGGTGGTAGTTGCGCGCCATAAATAGTATTTATTGCTAAGGAGGCAAACTGGATATCCTATGGCCGACGGATCACAAAAACCCCAGACATCAGCCGTCCGACAAATTAACACATCTCGCAATCGTACAACCGATGCAGGTGCTGGCGGAGGCAAATATAGCATTGATCAACTAACATATCCACAAGACTTGTTTGCACCCGGTGGGCTTGCCAAGTATAACAATGCGTGGATGATGATTAACATCAACATGTTGCAGCAGTCTAAGTATCTGAAAGAGACAACGACTGTCGATCTCACTGATGAAGAGAAGCAACGTGAGATGCGGAATTACACGAATGCCCAGTCACGTGGAAACACTCCTGCCGGCGCTGCGGCAAAAGCTGCGGCTGTTGCTGGAGGTGTCAAGTTTGCAAACGAGATTTCAAAGCTCGATTTCTCCAAGTATATTGCTCAGGGAATGGCTGCAGGGCCGGCAGCTGCTGCAAAGTCTGCTGTACGAGATGCAGCTGTCCCGTTTGGAAAAGCTCTTGGAACGGCGGCAGTAGCGGGAGGTGCTGTCGGCGTTGTTACAGGACTTGCAGGTACAGCCACACGAGAAACAAAGCGGATTGCCGCAGCGATTCAGTTGCCAATGCCAAACCGCTTGACAACTCGATACGAGATGCAGTGGGATTCAGATAACACTGCGATGTTTGACGCGATCATGCGTGGCCTGGAATCTGTTTCAGTCGACGCCGCGGCCGCAGCTTCCTTAGCAACACAAAACATAATCAATGCTCAGGGTCTTAGTGCAGCAACTGGTCTTGCATCAAACCCAAAGAAGGAGATGTACTTTCAGTCCGTCAACTTCCGACAGTTCGATATTGAGTACGTACTCTATCCAAAGACGCCAAAAGAGGCTGAGGTGATTCGCAACATCATCTTCATGTTGAAGTTTCACATGCATCCGGAGTACAAGTCAGAGGGTCGTTATACATTCGTCTATCCATCGGAGTTTGACATTACGTTCTATCAAAGTGGCCGCGAGAATGAGTGGGTCAACAAAATTGCAACGTGTGTACTTACTAGCCTTGATGTAAACTACACCCCCGATGGTTGGTGGGTTGCACACGATCAAGGTCAGCCAAACGCAATCAACATTCGTATGACGTTCAAGGAACTTGCAACGCTGACGAAGGAAATGATTGACGAGGGATACTAAACATGATGTACTTTTCAAACTTTCCTGCAACGTACTATGAGCTAAAGCCGGCACAGTACGGCCGCCCCGCGGAGTACGTTGCACTAACGGACATCTCTCGCAACGTTCGGTTCAAGAAAGAGGTCCTTGATAAGATCACGGTGTATGACAAGTACATCATGTCGGACGGCCAAACTCTTGAGCATGTGTCGGAAGAACTATACGGGTCACCTTACTACCATTGGGTGCTGATGTTGCTGAACGACAGGTTTGACTACGTAAACGACATTCCCCTATCGTCTCGCGCATTTGAGGCATATATCGAGAGGAAGTACAATTTCCTCGTTGACGGCGATCCATATCTGGACGCTACATACGGACTGACCCCCAACAACCTTGTTATTGACGTCGTCAATCAATCCGGTCAGTCTGTTGACTTCACTCTCAGTAACGTCCGTGTGGTCAACAGGCAATCCGGGTCATCTGTGTTTCGCGACGTCGCTTCAGCGTGGGTATATGACACTGAATTGAAGATGAACATCAAGCGGTTCATCTATCTTGATTACTATGCTGATTCCACTGCTCTTCATGCGGATAGTGAAGCGGTAACGGCAGACTATTACGCCGGCACGTATGATGCATCGACGGGTCAGTTTATCCTTCAACGTGTTATGGATCCCAAGACACATCGGATTGATTGGGGATCGGTGTCAAGCTACACACCGATCTACGCCTACGATTATGAGACTCGAGTCAATGAATCAAAGCGTGAGATCAAGGTTGTCAGCGAAACGATTCTGCAGACTGTATTGAAAAACTTTAAGGATCTGATGTGAGACCTCGTGCGCAGCCTGGTGTTGGTGCCGTTCAAGAAAGACGGAATGAACCCGGCATTGTTGATATTGATTCGTGTTTGTTGATCTCTCCCAAAAGCGGATCGATCGACATCACTGCTCTCGTTACCGAAATTTCAATTTACGAAGACATCATGTCACCGTTCCTCTCGGGGACACTGACGATCGTTGATGCGACAGGGTTGAGTGAGGTTCTTCCTCTGATCGGTGAAGAGCTGGTATACATTCAGGTGAAAACGCCAGGATATGACGACCAGCGTGAGTTTGTTCGTGCTGGGATGTTTGCGTTGTATAAGATGGAGTCACGAGAGAATCTGGGGTTGAAGATGGCTGGTTACAAGCTGTGCTTCACATCAGTAGAGGCCGTCACTGACGTTAACACACGACTGTCGATGACCTATCGAGGAAAGATTTCTGAGAATGTTGAAAAGATCCTGACGGGATCGCCTGGATTGGGAACGGGGAAGAAAGCTGTCGTTGAGCCAACAATCAACAACGAAATCCACACGTCTAACTTCTGGACACCAACACAAAACATCTACTATCTCTCTGGTCGAGCACTGAACGGTTTAAACAACCCCTCATACGTATTCTTTGAAAACAATGAGGGGTTTGTGTTCGCTTCGATCGACACTCTTTCAGCACTTCCAACGATCCAGCAATTTGTTCGCGATTCAAAGACGCGTGGCCCGGAGGGCGGACAAGACCTCGAGGAAGAATACCGTAAGGTCCTTGACATGAGTGTTCCTGTTATGTACGACTACTTCGATCGTGTACAGGAAGGATACTATGGATCAAGCGTGTACCAATACGACTTAGTTACAAAGCGGCTGAACTACACGAACCTTGTTGCATTTGATATGCTGAAGAAGATCAAGCTAAACGATGCGCCAGCAGCATCAGACCAGCTTCAGTTCATGCCAAAAGCTGCAATGTCGCTTAGCGTGATTCATCGCGACCTATACAACAACTCTCCCTACCTCCCCGTTGATCACACAGCTCGCCGTCTTGCTTTGCTGAAGCAGATCTCGACGATGACGATCAACATCCGCGTGTTTGGTCGTCTGGATTATTCGGTGGGAAAGACCGTCGACTTTACTGCATACAAAGACGCTAGAACAGACAAATCAGAGACGGCCGATCAAGATATCGATGAGGTGCTGACTGGTAAGTATATCATCACGGCGGTGTCTCACGAAATTGCACGTGAAAACCATTTCACTAATCTTGAACTAAGCAAAGATTCGCTGGTCAAGAATATCAATAAAGCTCCGCAGTGATATGAACAATATTAAAGACCCGACATTCTTTCTTGGTGTTGTTGAGGATCGTCTTGATCCAATGATGCTTGGTCGCGTCCGTGTACGAATTCTGGGCATTCATACACATGATAAGGTTGACCTGCCAACATCCGATCTGCCATGGGCATATAAGATCCAACCAACAACTAGCGGTGCAATCTCTGGGATTGGGCACGCACCAGTCGGCGTCATGGAGGGAACATGGGTTGCTGTGCAATTCATTGATCCCGAAAAGCAGATGCCTTTCATTGTCGGGACGTTTGGCGGCATCCCTCAAGAGAAGAACCCACCACTCGAGTCGTTCGAGTTGCAGAACACGGAAAGTAACGTTGTCCGCTCATCCGATGGAACTCCCGTTACATCAGGCGACGGAACACCCGTAACAACTGGAGAGCAAACGACCGATCCTGTTACTGCAACGCAGAACAGCTTTAACACTCGACGCGCTTCTGAATTTACGGTTTCAGAGTCGACAATTGCGGCGTTGAAGAAGACTGAACGATTCCGCTCAAGTCCATACGATGATGGTGTTGGTGTGTGGACAATCGGTTATGGCAGTACGTTCCTCAAGAATGGTGCAAGAGTCACAAAAGATACACCACCAATCACCGAACCGGAAGCAGACGAACTGCTGCGATACAAGGTAGCTCAGGAGTTTGAGAAGGCTGTTAAGAATGCGTGCCGCGTTCCAATTACGCAATCGATGTACGACTCGCTCGTCCATCTCGCGTACAACGTCGGCGGCGGGGGTATCAGATCATTCATCAACGACTCTGGTCTCAATGCTGGTAACTACGAGCAAGCTGCAGAGTACATGGCGACTTTCCGAATCCGGCCAGGATCATCGGTTGAGAGAGGACTACGAACCCGTCGCCAATACGAGAAGAATCTGTTCCTCAAGGATGGCGTTCCTTCAAAAGACAATAACACAGTACAAGACACCCCTCAAAGCCTTCAGAAGAAGGAAGAAGAAGTTCGTCAGGCAAATCCCGCTGCTACGGAACAAGAGATTCGTGACATCGTCTACAAAATTGGCGCGGTTGGTTTTGATGATCCACGAAACGGATTCAAGGATCCAAACCTCAAGTATCCACTAAAGACTCATCTCAATGAGCCAGACACAAACCGTCTTGCGCGACATCAGAAGATTCGTGAAACGATTGTATACACCAAAGAGGTTGCGGAGCATAAAGGCGTTCCACTAGCAAACGGTAAGGGATCGTGGGATCAATCACGCACTCCTTATAACGCAAAGTATCCATTCAACAACGTCTGGCAATCAGAGTCCGGACACTTCCTTGAGTTCGATGACACCGCTGGAGCTGAACGTGTCCACCTATACCACCGTACAGGGACGTTCACGGAAGTCGATCACAACGGTACTCAGGTCAACCGAATTGTCGGTGATGGGTATGAAATCTTTGAACGAAACGGGTTTGTCCATGTAGTCGGCAACCTCCATGTTACCGTTGAAGGTGCTCATACATTGATGGTTAAGGACACGCTTGATGTCCAAGTCAACGGTGCGACCACGATTAACATCCACGACAGCGCGAAGCTGAATGTTGCCGGAAACCTCGACATCACAGCAGGTGGCAACATCAACATGAAGGCTGGTGGAAACATCGCTCTCGATGGATCGCGCGTTGACTTCAACTCCGGATTTGCAGCTGGCCTGGGAACAATTGGATCTATTGGTGGTGAGGCTGTCAACCCCGCTCCTTTGACAGTCAATGTCCGAAGCGATGAAGTCGCGGTGGAGTATGAGATCACCGAAGACGATCCAGCAGCGCAAGAAGCATACAAGAAGAAGATGATTGAATCTGGTGCTGCAACCAAGGAAGAACTGGAAGCAAAACCTGAAGTCAAAGACGAGACAAAGCCTACTGATAACAATATCGAACCAACTCTGACAGAGTGCGGAATTCCGGAGAACCAGAAGACGTTTACAGGAAGCGAAAAGCTGAGCAAGTACTATACGCTTGGCGATTTGACTTCAGGTTACACACGGAAGCTAAAACCAATGGGTAGCCTGACGGAGGCTCAAATCTTCTGCAACCTCAAAGCGCTTGCACAAAACGTCCTTGATCCACTGAAAGCAAAGTACACAAACATGCAGATTAACTCTGGGTTCCGTGATTTTGTCCCATCTGGTGGGTCAACGACTTCCCAACACATGACTGGCCAGGCGGTCGATGTATCATTCCCGGGTGTGTCTCGTGAGGCGTTGTATGACCGTATTCTTGAGATCCAGAAGATGATTCCATACGATCAGCTGATCCTTGAATACGCTAGCGGTCCTGGATGGATTCACATCTCGTTTAATACCAAGGGCAATCGCAAGCAACAGTTTACGATGAACCACCACAAACGTGTATCAAAAGACATGTACACAATTGTTAGAGTGTACTGATAAATATCCCTATGGCCACACTAACACGAATCTTCAGCGACATTGATCTGTCGTTTGAACCGCACCCTTCGACGAAGGATCTGCGTGTCAAGTACGATGACAATGCAATCAAGAACGCAGTCAAGAACTTGATTCTGACGCGGCACTACGAGCGTCCGTTCCATAGTGAGATTGGCTCTAACGTGACAAACATGATGTTCGAACTTGTCACGCCAGCCACCGTTGTCCTACTGAAGCAAGAAATCGCTGACGTGATTCGCAACTTTGAACCGCGCGTTGATTTGGTTACTGTTGAGGTAGGTTTCAGCCCCGATCAACACACTCTTCTGGTCTCAATCGTTTTCAACATCAAGAACACTACTAGACCGATCACAGTTCAGTTTACACTGGATAGGACTCGATAATGGCGAATAAAAAAGTACAGATCGTTGAGCTGGAGTTTGACCAGATCAAGCAAAACCTGAAGGCATTCCTTCAGGGTCAGGATCAGTTCAAAGACTTCGACTTTGAGGGAAGCAACATGTCCGTTCTTCTGGACATCCTTGCTTACAACACCCACTACAACGCGATGTATATGAACATGGCGATGAACGAGGCTTACCTTGATTCTGCTAGCCGTCGCGACTCTGTTGTATCACTTGCAAAGTCTCTTGGCTATGTTCCACGAAGCTATATTTGTGCAAAGGCAAATATTACATTCACCGTGTCGGGCGTCACAGACGATACAATCACAACGCTGATTGCAGATCGTAACACTCCCTTCTATGGGACAAAGGATGGAGTTCGATATTCGTTCTACACATCAAGCTCAAAGTCAACCACACGTCGTACTGACGGCTCGTTCCTGTTTGAAAACGTTGAGGTGATTGAAGGAGCTCCTGTATCAACCCGATTTGATTACACTGAGCAAAACGCGTTTGTTCTTCCAAACGCAAACATTGATACCACAACGCTCGTTGTCAGAGTGCAAGAAACTCCGACGAGCACGGCGTATGAAACATACGTAAATTCAGCAACCGTTCCAACAATTACATCAACATCGAAGGTATTCTTCCTTCGCGAGACTGATGCTGGGTTATACGAACTGTCGTTTGGGGACGACGTTGTTGGAAAGGCACTCGTGGCAGGCAATGTGATCAATGCAGACTACTTTGTGTGCAGTGGTGAAGAACCTAATGGGATTGCCTCGTTGTCATACGGTGGAGCTACTTTTGCTGGTGGTTCAGTGACAGCAGTCCAACTAAACGACTACCCTGTTGCTGGCGGCCGTAATGCTGAGACGATTGAAGAGATTCGGAAACAGGGTGATCGTTTTATCGTGACTGGGAAAC
>OGVV01000049.1_pt1 | contig 12067 bp, 8 predicted proteins | sample 1575891 | NCBI WGS metagenome assembly OGVV01 (sample SAMN07581546, study PRJEB24739) | freshwater metagenome | place: Singapore | collected 2015-04
ACTGGGACTTCAATCAAGAGCTTGCACCCCATCATTTAATCTTCCAGCACCGGGCAGGCGTCACACCCTATACGTCCACTTTCGTGTTTGCAGAGTGCTGTGTTTTTATTAAACAGTCGCAGCCACCGATTTTTTGCAACCCCTTTGGGCTCCCTCTGTACGAGTTCACCTACTTGGGGCATACCTTCTCCCGAAGTTACGGTATCAATTTGCCGAGTTCCTTCTCCTGAGTTCTCTCAAGCGCCTTAGAATACTCATCTCGCGCACCAGTGTCGGTTTGCGGTACGGTCGTCAATAGCTGAAGCTTAGTGGCTTTTCCTGGAAGCAGGGTATCACTCACTTCAGGTGCAAGCACCCTCGTTATCACCCCTCATCTAAGCCCGGCGGATTTGCCTACCAGGCACGACTACAGGCTTGAACAGACATATCCAACAGTCTGCTGAGCTAACCTTCTCCGTCCCCACATCGCACTATTGATCGGTACAGGAATATTGACCTGTTTCCCATCAGCTACGCATCTCTGCCTCGCCTTAGGGGCCGACTCACTCTACGCCGATGAACGTTGCGTAGAAAACCTTGCGCTTACGGCGAGGGGGCTTTTCACCCCCTTTAACGCTACTCATGTCAGCATTCGCACTTCTGATACCTCCAGCAGCCTTTACAAGCCACCTTCACAGGCCTACAGAACGCTCTCCTACCACTTGCACTTGCGTGCAAATCCGCAGCTTCGGTAACTGGCTTAGCCCCGTTACATCTTCCGCGCAGGACGACTCGATCAGTGAGCTATTACGCTTTCTTTAAATGATGGCTGCTTCTAAGCCAACATCCTGACTGTTTTAGCCTTCCCACTTCGTTTCCCACTTAGCCAATTTTAGGGACCTTAGCTGGCGGTCTGGGTTGTTTCCCTCTTGAGTCCGGACGTTAGCACCCGGTGCTCTGTCTCCCAAGCTGTACTCAACGGTATTCGGAGTTTGCCTTGGTTTGGTAAGTCGCCATGACCCCCTAGCCAAAACAGTGCTCTACCCCCGTCGGTAATACTTGAGGCACTACCTAAATAGTTTTCGGAGAGAACCAGCTATTTCCAAGTTTGTTTAGCCTTTCACCCCTATCCACAGCTCATCCCCTAGTTTTGCAACACTAGTGGGTTCGGACCTCCAGTACCTGTTACGGCACCTTCATCCTGGCCATGGATAGATCACTTGGTTTCGGGTCTACACCCAGCGACTATGACGCCCTATTCGGACTCGATTTCTCTTCTACAACTTTTTCATAAACCAATTTAGAAGCGTCATTAACTAAACTTTCAGCTTGTTGCAAATGATGTAAAGTATTTTGAAAGGAATCTAAAAATCCCGTATTCAATTCTTTTAAAATGGGAACAATGTCGTGACGTAATTTGTTTCTAAAATACTTGTCTGAAGCATTACTTGAATCTTCTCGCCATTGAATTTCATTTTCTAACGCATAATTTTCAATTTCCAAACGAGAAAAAGCCAACAACGGACGAATAATGTTTCCATTTTGAGCTGGTATTCCCGTTAAACCTTCTAAGCCAGTTCCTCTAATGAAATTGATTAAAAATGTTTCGACATTGTCATCTAAATGATGCGCTGTTAAAACATAATCAAATCCAAGTGAAATAATTTCTTGAAACCAATCGTAACGCAACTTTCTAGCGGCTAATTGAATAGAAAGTTTGTTTTCTTTAGCAAAATCGAGTGTGTCAAACGATTCAATAAAATAAGGAATAAATCTGTCTTGGCAAGTTTCCCTAACCAACATTTCATCTGCATCGCTCTCTTTTCCTCGCAGTTGGAAATTGCAATGTACTACGCAAATATCAAACCTCAACTTATAAAACAAATCCAACAAAACCATACTATCAACGCCTCCACTAACCGCTAAAAGCAATTTCTTGTCTTTCAGTTGGGGAAAATTTTGTTCGATATGATGTTGGAATTTTGTTAGCATGACCAAAAATAAGGAATTATTTGGATTGCAGCACTTCAAACATTGCTTTTGCCTTTAACAAACATTCTTCGTACTCATTTTCAGGAATAGCCTGAGAAGTTACAGCGCTTCCAACAGAAAAAGATAAATATTGATTTTTCGAATTGTACAAAATACTTCGAATGACCACATTAAAATCAAAATCGCCAGTTGGAGTAAAATAACCCACTGCTCCACTGTATAAACCGCGTTTGGTTTCTTCTAATTCTTCAATGATTTGCATAGCCGAAATCTTTGGTGCACCCGTCATGCTTCCCATAGGGAAAGTGGTTCTTAGAATTTCAATTGGCGACGTTGTATTTTCTACTTCAGAGACAATTGTAGAAATCATTTGATGGACTTGCTTAAACGTGTAAATCTGACACAATTCTTCTACTTGAACGCTTCCTTTTGTGGCGGTGTGTGATAAATCGTTGCGGACTAAATCGACAATCATGATATTTTCCGAACGCTCTTTTTCGTTTTGAGCCAAATCAGATTTTAATTGTTCGTCTTGTTTTACATCAAAACTTCTTCTTGCCGTTCCTTTTATAGGTTGGGAAATGACTTTTGTTCCTTCTTTTCGCAAATATCGTTCTGGTGATGCGGAAAGTAAATACTGAAAATTATTCTTGAAATACACCGCAAATGGTGGTTCCGAAATAGCATTCAGTTTTTGATAGATTTCCAAAGGTTCAATTTGAGCATTTTCGGCATAGAATTCCATGCAGAAATTGGCTTCATAAATGTCGCCACGATGAATGTGTTCGAGCATTTTTGAAACTTTGGAAAGATAATTTTCTTTTGAGATGCGTTGTTTTATGGTAATCGGTGATGGGTAATGGGTAATGGGTGCGATAGATATGATTTCTTCGAAATCAGCCTCCATTTCGTCATCGCATAACCTCAAATACTGAATTTCAACTTCATTTTCTTTAATCAAAAACAACTTTTTAGGTTGAAAGAAAAACAAATCTGGAAAATCTAAACCATCGAAATTGTTGGATTGTAAATCTTCGGTGTCGTTTTTTAAATCGTAGGACAAATAACCAAACAACCAATCTTTCGTTTGGCTTTGGTACTGATACAAATCTTGAAACGCATTTTCGTAATCGGTTTTAATCGAAGTAAAAGCATCCACCGCCAAAACCGCATCGTAACTCGAATACTTTTGATGATATTGATTCGAATCTAAAAAAACAACTTCTCTATGTTGGTTGGCCCAATGCAAAAGTTGGTTTTTAAAGTCGGGAAACTGCGAAATATATTTTGTAATTACTGTTCTCAAATTGGAAAATTTACTTCGTAAAAGTACAACAAAAAAATAGTTGTTGGAAAATGGTTCAAATGTTAAAATTTGGCACGGTTTTTATGCTTGCCTTATTAACTAACCCATTAAAAATTCATTTGTATTGATTCTAAAACTACACGTATTAAAAACAATTAATCAATAACTTAAAAAATGAATTTTTATGAACAAAAACACCAAAATCGTACTGACTTTGCTTGCACTTGGCTTAGTCTTGTCTTGTAAAGAAAGAGTTGCAGAAGAATCAGCAGATTATTCAGAAAATGTTGCAACCGATAGCACAAGTGTTGTTTCTTCATCTGCCGCCGTTGAAAACAAAAACAGCAATCGGAAATTTGTACGAACGGCCGATGTAAAATTTAAAGTCAAGAATGTCGCCAAATCGACTTATGCTATTGAAGATGCGACAACGAAATTTGGTGGATTTGTAACCTACACCAATCTACAAAGCAACATTCACAGTGAAGATCGAACCAAAGTGAGTCAGGATAGTACTTTAGTAACTACAAAATATAAAGTAGATAACAACATCACGATTCGTGTTCCGAATACGAAAATGGATACGGTGATTAAAACCATTGCGAAGCAAATTCACTTTTTGGATTATCGCATCATTAAAGCAGATGATGTTTCCTTACAAATGTTGTCCAATGAATTAGCACAAAAAAGAAGTAATTCTTCTGAAAAACGATTGGAAAACGCAATTGATTCGAAAGGAAAGAAATTAAATCAAGTTGTAATAGCAGAAGAAACATTAGATGCAAAAAAAGAGCAAAATGACGCTTCAAAATTGCAGAATTTATCGTTACAAGACCAAGTGAATTTTAGTACTTTAACGCTAAACATTTACCAAGACGAAAGCATCAAACAAGAAATGGTGGCTAATGAAGAAAGCATCAACGCTTACCGACCAAATATTGGCTTACAAATTTGGGATAGTGTAAAAACGGGTTGGTTTATGTTGGAACACATTATTTCGTTTATTGTGGTACTTTGGCCTTTTGCCTTAATTGGGTTTTTAGGTTTTTTGGGATATAAAAAGTTTTTGAAATAATTTATTCAAACAAAAAATCCCAAACTCTAATAGAATTTGGGATTTTCATTTATTGTGAATTAATCAATTACACGTGTAATGCTCTATTATCAGTAGCTGATAAAGCGGCTTCTTTGATAGCTTCTGCAAACGTTGGATGTGCGTGAGACATTCTTGAAATATCTTCAGCACTTGCTCTGAATTCCATTGCGGTTACTGCTTCTGCGATTAAATCGGCACATCTTGCTCCAATCATGTGAACGCCTAAAACTTCATCTGTTTTAGCATCCGCTAAGATTTTTACAAATCCGTCAGTGTCTCCTCCTGCTCTAGCTCTTCCTAATGCTTTGAATGGGAAACTTCCTGCTTTGTACGCTACACCTTCTGCTTTTAATTGCTCTTCTGTTTTTCCAACAGCCGCAACTTCCGGCCAAGTGTACACTACACCCGGAATTAAATTATAATCAATATGAGGCTTTTGTCCAGCTAAAATTTCGGCAACCATTACACCTTCTTCTTCTGCTTTGTGTGCTAACATCGCTCCACGAACTACGTCACCAATTGCATAAATGTTAGCAACCGAGGTTTGTAAATGATCGTTTACTTCGATTTGACCTCTATCTGTAACTTTTACGCCTGCTTTTTCAGCGTTTAATCCATCTGTATAAGGACGACGGCCTACAGAAACTAATGAATAATCACCTTCTAATGTGATGATTTCGCCTTTAGCATTTTCTGCTTTTACCGTTACTACATCTCCTGCTCTTTCTACTGATTGAACTTTGTGAGACGTGTAGAATTTCATTCCTTGTTTTTTTAATACTTTAGTCAATTCTTTTGACAATGCTGCGTCCATTCCTGGGATGATTCTGTCCATGAATTCTACTACAGAAACTTGCGCTCCCAAACGTAAATATACTTGACCTAATTCGATACCGATAACACCACCACCAATAATTACTAGGTGTTTTGGAACTTCTTTCAGTTTCAAAGCTTCAGTTGAAGTGATGATTCTATCTTTATCTAATTTGATAAATGGTAAGCTAGATGGTTTAGAACCTGTAGCAATAATAATATTTTTAGATTCGATGATTTCCGAAGAACCATCTTCTTTAGTCACTTTTACAGAAGTAGCGCTTTCAAACGAACCCACTCCATTGAAAACTGTGATGTTGTTTTTATCCATTAAGAATTTTACACCACCCGAAGTTTGATCTACAACTGCTTGTTTACGAGCAATCATTTTTTCTAAATTCACTTTTACATCACCCGAAACTTCAATTCCGTGGTCAGCAAAGTGTTGTAACTCTTCATAATGATGCGAAGATGCTAATAATGCTTTCGATGGAATACATCCCACATTTAAACACGTTCCTCCAAGGGTTGAATATTTTTCAATAATAGCAGTTTTAAAACCTAATTGGGCACAACGGATAGCTGAAACATATCCTCCAGGGCCAGAACCAATAATGGTTATATCAAATTGACTCATGATTGTATATAAAGTTTGTTGTTTGACTTAAATTCGGATACAAAAGTAACGCTTTTTGAATTAATTCTTTGTTACTTTTTTGGTAAATTATTATAGCTTAGTTTAAAGTAAAAGCTGTTGTGTTTTTCACTTCTCCAATCATAAATGAACTGTGTGTACTCCCAATATGTTTTAATCCAGTAAGTTTGGTTACCATAAACTCTCTATATTCGTCCATATCTTTCACGTGTACTTTTAAAATGTAATCGTAATCTCCGCTTACGTGAAAACATTCTAAAACTTCATCTAACTTTATTACTTCACTTTCAAAAGTGGTAACAAAATCTCTAGTGTGTTGAATTAATTTGATATGACAAAATACCACAAAAGCTTTTTCTACTTTATTTCGATCAAGAATAGCAACATATTTGCTAATTACGCCTTCACGCTCAAGTTTTTTAATTCTCTCATAAACCGCAGTTACTGAAAGATTCAAAACCATAGAAAGTTCTTTGGTTGTTTTTTTTGTATCCTCTTGAAGTAATCCAAGTAGTTTTTTGTCGATTCCGTCCATTGTTGTTGTGTTGTTTGTTTTAAAGTTGTCAGCAAATGTAACTAAAACGAACAAATAACAGAAATAAAAACTACAACTTTAACTAAATTTAGAATAAAAATCTAATTTTAATTTCAAGTATTGAATAATAGTTTACCAAATTATATTTTTGATTTAAAATAAACAACTAAACTTTAAAATTATGGAAAAATTTAATCCAGCAGATCGTATACAAGACTTACAATATTTCGGAGAATTTGGTGGTGTAAATCCATCGATTTCAGATAGTTCAACATATACATTTCTTTCAGCAAAGACTATGTTTGACACCTTTGAAGGTAATGCTGAAGGATGCTATTTATATTCACGCCATTCATCTCCAAGTAATTTATATTTAGACAAAGCATTGGCAGCTATGGAAGGAACAGAATCAGCAAACGTAGCTGCTTCTGGAATGGGTGCTATCACTCCTACTCTTTTGCAATTATGTGGAAACGGTGACCATATCGTTTCAAGTAGAACTATTTACGGAGGAACGTATGCTTTCTTGAAAAATTTCATTCCAAGAATGGGCATCAAAACTACATTTGTTGATATCACAAAATTAGATGTAGTTGAAGCAGCTATTACGCCTAACACTAAAGTTTTATATTGCGAAACTGTAAGTAATCCTTTACTAGAAGTTGCGGATATTGCTTCTTTGGCTAAAATTGCTAAAAAACACAACATCAAATTAGTAGTTGACAATACGTTTTCTCCTTTATCAGTTGCTCCTGCGAAATTAGGTGCTGATATCGTGATTCATTCCTTAACAAAATACATTAACGGAAGTAGCGATACTGTTGGTGGTGTGGTTTGTGCTTCTCAAGAATTCATAAATAGTTTGAAAAACGTTAACGACGGAGCAAGTATGCTTTTAGGTCCAACAATGGATAGTTTGCGTTCGGCTTCTGTGATGAAAAACTTAAGAACATTACACATCAGAATGAAACAACACAGCCATAATGCAATGTATTTGGCTAACAAATTTGAAGCTGACGGTATTAAAACGGTTTATCCAGGTTTAGCAAGTCACCCAAGTCATGAAATTTACAAAACCATGATTAATCCAGAATATGGTTTTGGAGGTATGATGACGATTGATGTAGGAACTTTAGACAAAGCCAACGCTTTAATGGAATTAATGCAAGAAAGAAACTTAGGTTACTTAGCGGTAAGTTTAGGATTCTATAAAACATTATTCAGTGCTCCTGGAACTTCAACTTCATCAGAAATTCCATTAGAAGAACAAGCAGAAATGGGCTTAACCGATGGTTTAATTCGTTTTTCTATTGGTCTAGACAATGATATCGAAAGAACCTATCAAATGATGAGACAATGTATGATAGAGTTAGGAGTTTTATAATTCCATCGAAATAAATGTAACAAATCCGATTTAGCAATGAATCGGATTTTTTATGTAACAAATCCGTAACTTTGAACTCTAATACACAATTAATTTACTAGTAATGAAAAAATATCTTTTAAGTTTTCTATTGGTTGGAAGCTTTGCCGTTGCGCAAAATTTAACCATTGAAGAAACTGTTTTAGGACCAAGAAAATATGCTCCAACAACACAAACTGCCCAACAATGGCGTAAAGATTCCAAATCCATCACGTATTTAAGTACTGACTTTTCTTCTCTTGTTGAAAAAAGTGCCGCAAATGGTTGGACAGCTTCCACTTTAACAACAAAAGCTGAATTTGAAACCGCTTTGAAATCAAAAATATCAAATGACGAGTTTACCATTAGAACGTTTCCATTTTCAATTAATTGGAAAACTGTAAACACGTTTGAAACTGAAGTTGCAGGCAAGAAAAACAATTACAAAGTAACGTATGACGTTGTTTCAAAACAGATTACTTCAGTTATTAGTTATGCGGTTGAAGGAAGTCAGGCAAAATTTGCTTCTAATAACAATGTAGCTTGGTTACAAGAAAACAATATCCGAATTACAACTCCATCGGGACAAGTTATTGAAGTTACCAACGATGAAAACAAAGCAATAGTTAACGGTTCTGATTATGTACACCGCCAAGAATTTGGTATCGACAGAGGAATGTGGTGGAACGAAAAAGGAACGCAATTAGCTTACTATCGCAAAGATGAAACAATGGTAGCTAATTATCCGCTTACCAATTGGAATGAGCGCGAAGCAATCAACAAAGACATCAAATATCCAATGGCTGGAATGACTAGCGAGAATGTTACTTTGTTAATTTACGATGTAGCTTCAGGTAAAAAAGTAACAATTCAAACAGGTGAACCAAAAGAACAATATTTAACTATGGTATCTTGGGAACCAACTGGAAAACATATTTTTATTGGAATATTAAATCGTGAACAAAATCATCTGAAATTCAATAAATATGATGTAGCAACAGGTGCTTTTGTAAAAACATTATTTGAAGAAAAAGCTACTACTTGGGTAGAACCACAACATGCGTTAACTTTTGTTCCAAATAACCCAACTCAATTTATTTACCAAACCGATTTCTATGGTTTCAACCAAATGTATTTGTACAATACCGATGGGAAACTATTGAAAAACTTAGGTTTTAAAGACGTGGTTGTTAAAGATATGCTTGGCTTTGATGCTACCAACACAAAAATAAACTACATCGGAACGACCAATAATGGATTAGATCGTCAATTGTTTCAGGTAGATTTAAAATCAGGAAAAACCATTCAATTAACGACAGTTTCCGGAACGCACACCGCTTCTGTTTCTTCAGATGGAACCATGATTTTAGACCAATACAGCAACTTAACCACTCCAAACGAAATTTCGATTTTAAACATCAAAAATAAAATGGCGAATACTACTTTAGTAAAAGCCGAAAATCCATTTACAGGAAAAATTGATTTACCTAAAATCGAATTCGTAACCTTAACTTCTCCTGATGGAAAAACACCATTAAACGGAAGATTAATTTACCCAAGCAACTTTGATGCTACTAAAAAATATCCAGTAATGGTTTATGTTTACGGAGGTTCTCATGCGCAGTTAGTTAACAATCGTTGGTTAGGTGGTGCTGGATTCTTCGATATTTATATGGCTCAAAAAGGATACGTAGTATTTACCTTAGATAATAGAGGAAGTGATTCTCGTGGAAAAAAATTCTGTGAGGTTACCCATAGAAATTTAGGCGTAAACGAAATGGCAGATCAAATGAAAGGAATTGAATTCTTAAAATCAAAATCATTTGTTGATGCAGACAAAATTGGGGTTTTTGGATGGAGTTATGGTGGTTTTATGACCACTTCTTTAATGACAAATCATTCAGATGTATTTAAAGTTGGAGTTGCCGGTGGACCAGTTATCGATTGGAAATACTACGAAATCATGTACGGAGAACGCTATATGGATACTCCACAAGAAAATCCTGAAGGATATGAAAAAACTTCTTTATTAAGCAAAGCGAAAGATTTAAAAGGAAGATTGTTAATTATTCACGGTGCTCAAGACCCAGTAGTAGTTCAACAACACAGCATGAACTTTATTGAAGCTTGTATCAAAGCAGGAAAACAAGTAGATTATTTCTTATATCCAAACCACGAACATAATGTAGGCGGAAGAGATCGAATTCATATGTATGCTAAAATTGCAGATTACTTTGATTTACACTTGAAAAAATAAACTTTAACAAAATAAAAAACAAATCCGTTGAATTTTCAGCGGATTTCTTTTTTAGGAAGTTTTCAAAATAAAAAGCATTTTTCTATCTTGCAAGCTCAAACAAAACTAAATGGATACTAAAATCATAAAAAACAGAGAGTTAAAACTTTGGGAAGCCTTAATTCCCGTTTTCGCTCTAATTGGAATGCTTGCTTACAATGTACTTTTTGCTTATAACGGACCCGATGATAATGCTTTAGGTGGAAGTAATCAGTTTATTCTTTTACTTGGTGGTGCTGTTGCGGCTATTATGGGATATTTTACAAAAGTTCCTTTCCATAAAATGTTAGATGAAGTAGCTAATAACATCAAATCCACTGCAGGAGCTATCTTAATTTTATTAATGGTAGGTGCATTAGCAGGAACTTGGATGGTAAGTGGTATCATTCCTTCCATGATTTATTATGGTTTACAAATTTTGAGTCCGGCTGTGTTCTTACCAGCTACTTTGATTATTTGTTCGGTAATTTCTATTGCAACTGGTAGTTCTTGGACAACATCTGCTACTGTAGGTATTGCCTTGATAGGTATTGGAGGTGCTTTAGGGTTTGATTTAGGAATGGTGGCTGGTGCCGTAGTTTCCGGAGCTTATTTTGGAGATAAATTATCGCCAATGTCTGACACAACAAACTTAGCACCTGCTATGGCGGGAACTGATTTGTTTACGCATATTAAATACATGACATTAACTACAATTCCTACTTACATTATCACTTTATTGTTATTCATTATTTTAGGGCTTTCAGTAGAAGTAACAGGTGAAGCTAATACCGATGATTTATTAAATTCAATAACAACAAGTTTTAACGTAACGCCTTGGTTATTTTTAGTTCCAATTATTGTTATTGGATTAATCGTCAAAAAGACAGAACCTTTGGTTGCCCTTTTAGTGGGAACCTTATTAGCTGGAATTTTCGCAATTATTTTTCAACCTGAAGTTGTGAACGGAATAACAGGTGTCGATAGCATGACTTTTAAATCAGCTTATAAAGGAGTCATGGAAGCTATTACATCAAAAGTAGTAGTGCCAACAGAAAATAAAACCCTTACTGATTTATTTACTTCTGGTGGAATGGCAAAAATGTTACCTACTATTTGGTTAATTTTATGTGCGATGGTTTTCGGGGGAATTATGGATGCCATTGGAGCCTTATCCAGAATTAGTGAATCCTTATTAAAATTAGCACATTCTACTTTTGGATTATTCGCTTCTACTGTGGGAAGTTGTTTAGCATTAAACATCACGGCTTCTGACCAATATTTAGCGATTGTAGTGCCAGGTAAAATGTTTGCAAAGGCATATAAAGATAAAGGTCGTGATCAGCCATTCGGGCAGCCGGGCGAAATCTGTATCAGAGGTCCTCAAGTGATGGCCGGTTATTGGAATCGTACTGAAGAGACCGCAAAAGTCATGACAGCTGATGGCTACTTTAAGTCAGGTGATATTGGTTATATGGACGAGAGTGGCTACGTCAAAATCATTGATCGTAAAAAAGATATGATTTTGGTCTCTGGTTTTAATGTTTATCCTAATGAAGTCGAAGATGTGATTGCGATGTTACCCGGCGTGCTAGAGTGCGCAGCTGTCGGTGTGCCTGATGCTCATTCTGGTGAAGTGGTCAAAGTATTTATTGTTAAAAAAGATCCGACTCTCACAGAGGATCAAGTGATGGAACATTGCAAAGCACAATTGACCAATTACAAGCGGCCTAAATTTATTGAGTTCCGCACAGAATTACCCAAAACTAATGTGGGCAAAATTTTGCGTCGTGAGCTAAGAACTTAGTTCTCGCTTAGTGCTTCATGGATCTAGCTCGGCAGCCTCAAATAAGAGGCTGCTTTTTTTATGGTCTTTAGAGAATATGGGGTGACTGCCTCATCTGAAGAGAGGGGGGGTAAAGTGCCCAAAAATTCTCCGTAGTATCGTGACTGGGAAACAGATCGGAAGAGCACACGTCTGAACTCCAGTCACTCCGCGAAAACTCGTATGCCG
>OGVV01000050.1_pt1 | contig 12024 bp, 30 predicted proteins | sample 1575891 | NCBI WGS metagenome assembly OGVV01 (sample SAMN07581546, study PRJEB24739) | freshwater metagenome | place: Singapore | collected 2015-04
ATTGAAGAAACTCCTGATGTTTACAAGTATGTTGCCGTTGCTTACAACCCTCGCAAGGGTGAAAGTATGGTAATGTCGAACCCTCGTGGGTATTTCGATACTCTGCAATGGGTTCGTAGTTTCTGTGGTTCTTTCTGCATCCTTCCTTACTGATTATGCTGTATAACATCAGGATTGAGTTTAAGGATGGAACTGTTGAGAAGTTTCAACGCAGAAGCAACATCAAACCTATTAACTGCGTAAAACTCAACGATAAGATTGCTAAAGAAATCTTTCCCCGAGAGTGGAAAGAAATCACCTCATCACCTCTTTATTGATTATGACTTTCACTTTTCCTCGCATTTCTGCTGGTATCTACGAAGTTCAAAAGAATGATGAAACTGTAGGTTTCATTCGCAAACTCAATGCTGCTAAGTGGTGTATCTTTGATGTTGTAGATACTCCGCAGCACACCAGCAAAACTCTTAAAGAAGCAAAAGATGCTTGTGTAAATCTCATTATCTTTGATACTTCCAATCAAGAGGAAGTAGTCAAAGAAGATGAAGTTGTAAATGAAGAACTCAATGAGAAAATGGAGGGTTGCCTTACTTATGCAGTTGTAGGTAATCCTTATGCTGTGCCCACTCTCGGGGAAATTGTTTTCTAAAATATAATTCATTTCTTATTTCTTATCCTGATGTGACAGTCGTAGGACTGTCCACTACAAGCACGGATCCGATGGGGTCCGTGCTATAATTACTTTATACCTGAATTGATTATGTTCACTCTGCTTCCTTATCAACAACGCGCTCTGACTGCTGTTCAAAATCATAACAAAGGTACTGTCTACATTCCTACTGGTGGTGGTAAGACTGCCGTAATGATGGAGGACGCACGGCAACGTATTCTTAACTCCCAGCACACTATGACCTTTGTTGTAGTTGCTCCTCGTATTCTTCTTGCCAATCAACTCTCTGCTGAGTTTGAAGAATACCTTCAAGGGTTGAACATTACTTATATTCATGTTCACAGTGGAGAAACTCATCATCAATCCTCCACTCGTCCCAACATCATCGCAGATTATCATACAGCAGCAAAAGAGGCAGGAAATCATCGGTTTATTGTAACTACTTACAATTCTATCCGTCGTGTGAATGACTCTGGAATTGACATTGATGTAGTCTATTTTGATGAGGCACATCATTGTGCCAAACCTAGCAACTTTGTAGGTATTGCTCACACCTCACAGGTTGCAGAGAGTGCTTATTTCTTCACTGCTACTCCCAAGTATAAGAACAGTGAGGAATCTATGAATAACACTCGTGTTTATGGTCAAAATCTCATTTCTGTTCCTGCCAAAGAACTGATTGACGCAGGTTCGATCATTCCTCCTCGTGTTCATACTTATAAGTCAGAAAGTATCCGTACAAAAGAAAATGCTGCTTATGTAGATGCAGAGAATATCATTGGTATTCTCAATGAAATTGATGATAGCATTACTCCTAAGGTTCTTGTTGCTTCTCCTAGCACCAAAGTCATCTGGGGTATGTTTACTGATACCGATTTGCTGCAACAACTGAATGATATGGGATTTACTGTATTTCATATCACCAGCAAGCACGGTGGTTACATCAACAAAAAGAAAGTGTCCCGTGAAGTCTTCTTCGACAAGATGACTGAATATGGTAATGACCCAGACAAAAAGTTCATTGTGTTTCATTATTCCATTCTCAGTGAAGGAATGAATGTGCATGGACTTACTCATTGCATTATGCTTCGCAATCTTCCTGTGATCGAGATGGCACAAACAATCGGTCGTGTGATCCGTATGAACAAGGATGACCGCAAAGCAATTCAAAATGGTTCAATCAAACCAGGTGAGTTTGAGTTTTACAAGAAACCATTTGGAACTATCACTGTGCCTGTTCAAAACAACTATGGTGATAAGATTGCAAAGCAACTTCAAAATGTAGTTGATACTATCTTTGTGCGAGGTCAGGTAGTGGTATCCTGATCTCAGGGTGGGTCTCTTATACGGTGTGCCACTTGTTGTAGTGGCACACTAAATGAGCACGGACCCCAAAATGTGGTATTATTAAAGGGTGGAGGGAGCACCAGTGATCGAAGAACTCACAGACAAACAACTGCTTGAACTTCAAGACATTCTCTATTTCTATAAAGAATTTGAGAATGCAAAGTATAATTATCCTCCAGAGGATACATTGTTCACTAAAACTCAACTAGAACTGTTCGACATCTTCAACATCAAATGAACCGTGTAGAAATCCAACGAGCACTTTATGATGCTCGCAATAACTATCTCAAAGCAAAGGAACAAATGGGTTTCTGGGCACGAGAGATTGTTATTCTTAAGGACATGGAGAAGGCACTTGATGCCCCTGATCTGTTTACTGAACTTTACGGAGAACTGAAATGACCTCAGTTTCATTTACCTCTGGTCAACTGCTGGATATTATTTCAGCACTTGAAGAAAAAGAAAATGCATTGTATGATGCCGACAATAAGCATCTTGCTGCTTATTACATGAACCTTGGAGTTCAATTCCAACGAGTTTATGATCGTATCCAGAATTTGCAACCTGAGAAACGGCAAGCAACTCTTGTTCTTACTCTTGACTGATGACCAGAGATACAACTACAGGAACAACTTATGAAAAAGTTGTTTATAGTTTAATTGAAAACTTTGGTCATAATTATAAAAAACAAGTAATGCTTGGTAAAAAAAGAAATGGTAAAAGGCACATTGTTGATTTAATTATTGAAGGAAAAACCCTGGTATCATTAAAAAATCAAAAAGTTGCAGGAACAGCAGAAGAAAAAGTTCCCTTTGAATTTATGAAATTGCAACATGCTATTGACGATTATGGGTATACTAATGCTATAATTGTATTAAATGGTGATACTGGTTGGACTTGGAAAGAATACTATCTTTGCAAAGAATTTAAAAAAGCAATGAAAATTCTTTATCCAAATGTAGAAATTATGAATCACGAACAATTTATTTCAAGGTATAATAATGTCAAATACAGCACTTAAAGCACTAACCGCATCTACCGGAAACAGAACCGATTGTTGGAATACTCCTAAATCATTTGTAGAAGATGTTCTTGTATTTTTTGATGGAGAATTAGATTTAGATCCTTGCTCAAATAGTGTAGAAGAACCAAATGTTCCTGCAAAAGTTATCTATACAGAAGGTTTGAATGGATTAAGTAAGGATTGGATTGCAAATTCAGTTTTTATGAATCATCCCTATAGTAATAGTAAGGAGTGGATTCCTTATGCTGTAAATCAATATGAGAATGGTAATAGTAAGGAAATGATCTTACTGATTAAACTTGATGTTTCTACTGTTTGGTGGAAGTCTGTGTGCAATTATCCTTGGATTGCAGTAAATAAAAGATTGAAGTTTGGGAATGGAAAAAGCGCAGCTCCATTTCAATCAGCAATTATCTATCTAGGTGATAGACTTGATAGATTTAAGACTGTTTTTGGAAAGTATGGAACCCTGTATCAAAGTATATAATAATTCTGTGTGCCACTTGTAGAGGTGGCACACTATACTCCCAAAGGGTGTCCTGATGCCCTATAATACAAGAACACAAGCGCAGGAGTTGATGACCACTTCTAATCTTTCTAAAATCAAACCTTCCCTGCGTACCAAGGGAAACATTACTGGTAATTTTGGAAAATCAAAGGTAAAATCAGGTTCACCTCTTAAAGACATTGGTGTTACTAACGTAAAAGTAGTAAAATGTGTCAAACAAGAAGAGTACATTAAACGTCTTCACGTTGCTTTTGATGAAACAGAAGATCCAAAGCTTAAAAGGTTTATTTACGAGCAAATCAGGGACTTTCATATCAAACGTGGGACTTGGTAGTTCCATACCTCGGTGTGCCACTTGTTGAAGTGGTACACTATACCCACAGCAGACCTCTGGATCTGCTATAATACAAGAACACAAGCAAAGGAACCATGCCTCTCACTCAAGATCAATACGATCAACTCCTTTCTAACTACTGCGAAAGCATTGTAGATGGAATGGACATGGATACGTTGGTTGCATTTGCGATTGAGCAAGTTGAAATGAACCTGCGTAAAAATTGTTCTCTTGATGAGGAACTAATTGAAGAAATCTGCCGATTTAATGATGAGGCAGATGTTGCTGCAATGTTGGAAGATGTAGGTGCTAATCCTGCTGACTTTGATCTTCACAATCCTCTGGATAACGACTGATGACTAAATCTCACGGAATGGTTCGCATCGCAGTCTATTTCAATCAGGATTTAGATGATGATGAAGTGATGAAGTTTGTTGATAATTTGCTACATCAACATCCAAATGTTGTAGATTACGAATACGATCATTTTCCCATTCAAAACTGATTATGTACCGCACTCTTGGTCAACTTCGTAACTCAATCAACCAAATGATTGAGAAACAAGGTGAGAACGCAGGTTGTGCTGCGTTTGTATTCACTCAAAACGATGTGTTTGAGTATGTTAATAGTGTAGAGAATGAAGTTTCTTATTTTTCCGAAATCTTCACAGAAGATGTGCTTGCTGATGTAGGTGGTTGTGATTATATTTACGAACAGATTGGTGAAGTGATTGATGATGCAATCCGTCTCCGTAAGAAACTGCCTATCTATTCTGGAAAAATGTGGCAGCACAACGATGAGGATGTGACAGTCTGAGAACTGGCACACCTCACCCCCCACGGGCACCCCTGATGCCCTATAATACAAGAACACAAGCAAAGGAACCAATGACTGCTACTCAAGTTCAACTCAAAGAAACCACCATTGAGTTTATGAATGAACTGATGGAGGACAACTATTATGATGGTGATATGTATGTCTTCATCAATGAGTATGGTGAAGATAACTTTGTTGCATACTATGAGAAGTATGTAGAGTGTGGTGAAAGTGTTAACTATGATGCTGTTGATGCTTTCATTGCTGAGTTTGGTATCACCGAACTCGATAACTTTGAAGATGCCTATAATGGGGAGTGGAGTAGTTTTGAAAGTTTTGCTCAATCCTTCTTTGATGATGTCTATGGTCATGAAATCCCTGAGCATCTGCAATGCTACATTGACTATGATGCTTTCGCAAAAGACCTTGCGTATGATTACACGATGAACGGTGATTATGTGTTTAATCGCAATTATTGATTAAACACATTCTAAATAATCTCATTCGATTTTGTATGTAAGAACCCTATGAACCCATATATCGAAGAAATGCAAATTGAAGAAGTTGTAAATGCTGACTTTTTTGAGGATCTACTGAATGATCCTTACTTTGATGAGGAACTGTATGATGATGCCTCATTCGGTTCCTTTCTCGATAGTTCAAACGATTTTTGAAAATGCCTGATACACTGTTCTATTCATTTGATGGTAATGCTAACACCTTCATTGGTGCTATTGCCCTTTTTGCGACACCTATTATTCTTTATTGGATTTTCCGTTCTTTCTATAATTCTCCTTACAATGTTCGGGTGAGTGTAAAACAGTCTCAGGAGCAAGACCCCTGAGACTGTGCCAGTTCCCAAACTGGTACACTACACCCACGGTTGACCCCCTGGACCTGCTATAATACAGAGACACAAGCAAAGGCAACTCAATGTAATTGCTGACTGATCTTCATTTCACATTATTTTCAAACAAATGTCTATCACTCTTACCTCTAACTATCAAGAAGTTCTGCCTGCTGCGATTGTCGAAATCGTAGATGAACTGATTGAAAATGATTATACACTGGAAGAAGTCCTTGAGTATGTTGATTACTTCGGTGTAGAAAATGCAGTTTATCTTCAAGAACTGATTGATGTTGTAGAAAACACAGGTTCTACTCTAAATGAACTGTATGACTTCGCAGAGGAATATGGTTATGATAACATCCAGTATTTTGAAGATTATGTTGGACTACTGAATTCTTATCAAGAGCAAGAAGTCAGGGCATTTATTGAATGTTTTGATGTAAGTGATCTGCGACACTTTGAGGAAACGTATGAGGGTTATTTTGAAAGCACTGATGACTTTGTGGATTATGTGCTAGAAGTGGGAGATTACAACATTCCTGATTGGATTTGTGTTGATGCAAATGCAACTTGGAATAGTGCTCTGCGATTTGACTATTATGAAGAAGATGGATACTATTTCCGTCATCTTTGATTAGTCAATAATACAATGGGAATGAGATGCGCCTAAGGGTTGGAAATGTCCGACCGATAAAGACACTCAATCAATTCACTTTGCTTGTTATTTTATTATGTCTCAAGAAATTATGATGGCTATGCTGAACCGTGCTACCAATGGTGCTGAACTTCTTGAAATCCTGGAAAGTCTGGTAGAAGAAGTTGTTGAAGAAACTGAGCAAGTATAATTATACTTTTCACATTTTGGGTAGTCTCAACAGTTTCACATAAACAGGTGATGAGACTGCCCTGGATGCCCTATGGGTCGTCCCCCCTGAAAATCGAAAGTATTTCAAGTTTCGGTTCAGTGGTGGCCTGGGTTCTCATTGAGACACACCTGGGACTGGGGGTGGGCACCGACCCTAGGGCACAATCCCATTGAGACCCAGATGAGTGTGCCAGTTCCCAAACTGTCCACCAAACCCCCCACCGACCCCCCTGGGGTGGTATTCTTAAGAAGTGGTTGAGAGAGGCACCCCGAGACCACACCAAACCAAACTCATTTTATTCTAAATGACTGCTGCTACTCTTTCTCCTGAACTGATGGTTTCTATGCTTAATCGCGGAAATACTGGAAATCAAATCCTTGAGATCCTGGAAACTCTGGTTGCTGATGTGAAGCAAGAACCCGAAGTTGAATACACCCGTGAGTGGGTGTGTGAGCAACTTGGTCTGGCAGATTGTCCCGAAAATGATGATGAGATCAATGCTTATCTTGCTGCTATGTGAGGAGATACTTTCTCCTCTTTTTCCTTCATCCATTTGCTACTAAATCAATGTTCGCAATTCTCCCTCAAACTGAAGATTTTGTGATTGATGATGCAGAATACTTCAATGATGAAGAAACTGCTTATGATGCTGCCTGGGATTGGAGTGCAGAACTCAATGGTGTGCGTGTGAATGTTTACCAAGAAGGTGTGATGATTTCTCAAGTCTTTGCTTGATCTTAACATTAACTCTTTTATTCATCTTATTCAAATGGAAATCCTTAAGGAAAAAGTTAATCAAGTTCTTGAAGTGCAATTCATTCAAACTGCTCTGTATTGGATTGCAACAGTTGCGGCAGTTGTTGTTGGTGTGTCTCAATTCCTTTGGAGTGCATACCAAGAAAACAACGGCAATCAAAAAGTTCTCAATGTTGTGAGTGTTGTTCTCAACTTCATTGATAGTATCATTGAGAAACTGAAATCTGTTGTGAATACTCAAACTGTTGGAGTTGAAAAATGACCGAAGATCAACTGATGTTCTGCTATTGGTATGAACAACTTACTGGTGAGTGTGTAGAAGAACTCTGTGAAAAAATGGAGATCCCAGTTGATTATTTTATGGAGGAGTTTGTAATTTGACTTATAAAACTGATGGTTCTGTTCATTATCAAGGAATTGCAAATGAACATGACACGATTAAAATTCTTAATCAACTTGGTATCTATGAACAAACCATCAGTCATCTAGGAGGCACAAAAAATAAGGCTGATGCTCAAACAGAAACAAAGAAACTGACCATAAAGAGAAAGAATGGTATTCACAATGGGTCATTTGACTGGGTGAATACTTCAGTGTATAATGATATAATCAATGGATTTGATGAGTTCTATGAGGACATAAAAACTCATAGAAATTTGGATGAAAAATATCGAATTGCTTCTGTGGATTTATTTCGCAGTCAATTCAATAAACTTTGTAGTGAAGCACTTGATAACATCAATTCTCAACAACTTTCTAAGTTTATCTTAGATGTATTTGAGAAACAAGTGAATTATGATGTGATTGTGAATGATGTAAAAACCAAAACTCTTTACATCTTTGAGGCAACATCTCACCCTGCATACAAACTCATTCAATCAGGATACACTCCTGTTTTGGTAAATACAAGACAAGCAAAAACATCTAGAAAAATTATTTTAACTCAAAATAATCATTCTGTAGATACTGGTCTTAGAATGAGAATTACCTCAAATAATGGAATTAACGCATTTCTTGGATTGAGTAAATCGAATTCAAATTCTCAAGTTGTAGTAAAGTTGCAGCAGGATAAAATACAAAACCTTCTTAAAACAGTAACCCCAAAAATATATTCATATTAACCTATGGTAATTCAAATACTTCATCAATCAGCAGAACAAATGACTGAGATTTCTCAGTCATTTGATTTAATTTACATGGATCCACCGTTTGGTCTTCAGCGTGATTTTAAGATGCTGGAGGAAGATGGAACGGAAAAAGGATTTTCTGATAATTGGAAATCCTTTGATGACTATGTGAATTGGTATTCTTCTATTATCAACTTATCTTGGAATAAGTTGAACAAGAATGGATGGATGTATTTGCATAATAACTTTATTGGAAATGCTCTGGTTCTTTCCAAAGTAAATGAAGAAATTCTAAACTCATTTTATACAAATATCTCTTGGAAAAGGTCTGGTCCTAAAAATAACATCAAAAAAGGATGGGGTAACATTGTTGATAGTATTTTAGTTTTCCGTAAAGGTAATCCTTACTTTGAAGTTGAATATACAGACTTAGATGCAAAGTATGAAAAGAATTCCTTTAAAAATCAAGATGAAAAAGGTTATTATGCTCTCGCAAAAACAACAGGAGAAAAGAGCAGACCAGGAAGAAATTTTGAGTTCAAAGGATACAATCCACAATACGGATGGAGAGTGAGTGAAGATATTCTCATTGAACTTGATGAGAATAATTTACTTCATTACGGTAAGAACACTGTGTATAAGAAGATATATCTTGAAGACAATAAAGGTGTTCCAGTTCAAAATCTTTGGGATGATATTTACTTTATTTCTAGAAGTGAACAAAATAAAAGAAAGTATCCAACACAAAAACCACTCAAACTTTTAGAAAGGATTATTAAATCATCTTGTCCTCCTGATGGTTGGGTATTCGATCCATTTTGTGGTTCTGGAACAACTGCACTTGCTTCACAACTTTTAGGGAGAAATTGTATTACTTGCGATATTAACTCGCAGGCAATTGATATCGCAAAAAAATCAATCGAACCTAACACTAACCTAACTTCATTCTTTAGTTAGTGATGCCGTATGCCACTTGTTGAACTGGCACACTAAATGAGCACTGGGTCTGAAATGTGGTATTATTAAAGGGTGGAGGGAGCACCCTCTGGTTCTTTACTTCTTTATTATGGACCGTCAACAAATCATTGCTAAAATCCAATCTATCCTCAAACTTCAAAAAGGGAGTGATTTTGACGGTGAATGTCAAAATGCTGCTGCGATGATTGACAAACTCTGCAAGAAGTATAATGTTTCTTTGGAGGAGGCAACTGAAACTCAGGTTGTCGATGAGCAATTCCAATCTTTCAAACGTATGAATTATGCATACGCAACTCTGCTCAATGCTGTTGCTGCCTTCTACGATGCAAAGGCATACATCAAAAATGGTGATGTGAAGTCTCTGCAAGTTATCGGTAGTGAGGGTCAGCAAATCCAAGTGCGTCTGTATTTTGAATACCTGATGCAAGTGATGGAACGTGAGGCAGAGACTGCTTACAAGGCAGAGAAAGTTCTTTCTGAACTGACTGGTGATACTGTATCTCGCAGTTTCAAACTTAACTTCCGCAAAGCATTTGCAGATAAGGTTTCTGTCCGACTTAAAGAAATGAAGAAGGAAGAAAACCGAGTTCACGATGATGCTGAGGCAGTTTCTAACAAACTTTCCAAGATGCGATTTGGTCGTGCTAAAAAGTTCACTGGTGCTACTGGTGCTGGTGCTGCTGTAGGTGCTGGAGTTGGTTCTTCTGTATCCCTTCATCGGCAGGCAAATGGTTCTGCTCAACGTCAACTTTGTGGAGTGTGATGATGTCTGTTCTTTCTGTTGAAAGCATCAGTGTTGAGGATGATGTTGTAAATGTAACTGCTGTTGTTGAGAATGCTGTTTTAGTATTCAAAGCAACTTACAATGACCCAGAGGAGTATGGTCCAGCATTGTGTTTTGCTGGATTTTATCTTGGGGAGGATGAACTTCCCACAGATGAAAATGAACTTCTAGATTACATTAACAATCTAGATCTAGATTGGATGCCCTATGATGTGAGTGATGATTATGACTTTTGATTACAACACATTCATCAAGAATGTTTACGAGGGTTTTGTATCTCATCAGGGAGATCAAAGGTATGGACAATACATGATGAACTATCTTTATCAGGTTGCACCTGAAATTGAAGTTCCTCTTGATGTTGACCCATTTTATGATAATTCAAAAGTTCCTGATCTGATGAATTATCTTCACTCCCTTCATCAAAACTCCAATGTTTGATCTTCTCAAGTTTAAACCGCATCACATTCCTGGTGCAATTCACGCAGTTCACAAATTCGACAATGGTTGGTCTGTCTCTGTTGTTTCTGGCCTTGATGGGTGTGGTCTTTATGGCCGAATCCTTGAAGGAACCTATGAAATTATGATTATCCGACCGAATGGCAATTCTCTTGAGGATGTGTCTGGTTGGAGTACAAAGGAAGAAATTTCTGCTATGATGTGGGTAGTATCGCAACTGTGATTACAATGAAAACTTATCCTGTGGTTTTAATTCAAGATGATGGCACACCTAAAATCTTGGGTGTGTATAATAAATATGAAGACGCAGATCGAGCAGTAGACAAGTTCAGCGATCTTTACCCGAATGGGTATGTTGATGTTCTCATTTCATAGAAAACAATGCTAAACATTTCAGTTACAGAACAAGAACTCAATACAATTCTTCATGGATTGTATGTTCTGGAAGATCAATCTTGGTTTAGAAGTTATGAACTCACAGAACCACTGATTAAAAAACTCAATGAAATCCTACCAAAGGATAATGAGGAAATCACCGATTGAGCTGGATCTCAACAGTTTCACATAAATCGGTGATGAGACTGCGGGGGATGACCTGCTGCCCGTCCGACCCAAAATCGAAAGTATTTTGGGTTTTGACCCCAGGCCAGCACTGGGGTCTCAGTGGGTCCAACCTGCGACAGCAGGGGACACCGACCGTACCACCCAATCCCATTGAGACCCAGATGAGTGTGCCAGTTGCCGAACTGTCCACCAAATCCCCCATCGGCACCCCTGATGCCCTATACTGAATGGAGTTCAGACAAAGGCAATGCTGATTTGTGAGGCAGAACTTCAACTTCAATCTTATGGTGTAACAAAGATTGAGAAAGTTCCTTCTACTTCCTGCCCTCAAGTTTGGAAAGTTACGCAAAATGATGCAGATTACATTTATGCTGCTGAATTGGAAACGGTAGTAAGAGCAATTACCGAAGCAAACAACTGGTAAATCATTCTCTTTTTTTCTAATGAACTTCTACAACAGCAACATTCATACAAATCATGATGCAATCATGTATTTGAATGAACAGTGGGCACAACATCTCAACTTTCTTCTCACTCTTTCCTTCTGGGATGATTATGAGAACAAACTGGTTGAAGATGAACTGCAAGGCACTCTCTGCTATGATGTTTGAAATGTATCCTGAACTTCTGGAACCAGTAATGACTTTTCAAGAAATCCTTTCTATTCTCACAAGAATGACAGATGAGGAACTCAATCATCTGTGTGAGAATACTTTTGCAACTGCTCTGATTTCTGCGCAATGAAATACAAAATTACTCAAATCGAATTCGACTTCGATGATGACTATGATGAAGAAGGTGAAATCTCCGATGAACTGAAAGAGGAGATTTATGATGATGTGATGTTTCGCATCTGGGAAGTTGAGGAGGAAGAAGAACTGGTAGATGAAATCACCGACTATTCTGGTTGGTGTGTCAAGTCCATTGATTATCAAGAGGTTATC
>OGVV01000051.1_pt1 | contig 11974 bp, 18 predicted proteins | sample 1575891 | NCBI WGS metagenome assembly OGVV01 (sample SAMN07581546, study PRJEB24739) | freshwater metagenome | place: Singapore | collected 2015-04
GTTTCCCAGTCACGATAGGAGTTTGTGTAAGATTTCCACTTGTGTATCGTACTGTTGTAAGTTGAAGTGTTGAAGTTGTGTTTGAAGCAACGCCACTTGTTCCTACTTCTGGGTATGATACGAATACATCAACATCAATACCTGCTCCACCATTTGGAACTGCAATGTTAAGACCTGTGAGGTATGCAACGCCTGCAACAACTGGTGCTGAAACGCTTCCTACTTTCACTGATGTTGCTGTTCCTGCAGTTACTGCAAAGGTAAGCTCAGTAATTGTTGAAGCTGCATTTGTTGAAGTGAATCGGTAGATTGCTCGTGAGCCATCAGATGCTCCACCATTTGCTGCTGCAACAAATTGTGCAGGACTTGCTGGTGTTGAAGTGATGTTTACTGGAGTTCCTACTGTTCCTGTTCTAAATGCTACTGTTTCCCAGTCACGATAAAACCAAATGCTTAAATGTCGATAAAGACGACTTGCATTATGGCGAGCATGCTCTGGAGTAGGGGTGTGATCACCAATGAGAGCTTGAATACCAGAGTCGCTGCAATGGGATGGTGTGTGGGCCTGATGCGCAAACAGGGATGGGTGGCGTTGACCTAACCAAAATCCAAAGAGTATTTCTGGTGGTTCGGGTGATGGTGCATTTGCAGGGGCATCTTCCGGCTCTCAAGTATCACTGAACAAACAAGCCTCAGGTGCAACCCATAAGTTTCTCTCTGCATCTGCCTTCTAACTTACCAGGCCCGCCATTAGCGGGCTTTTTTATTATAAATAATTTATAATCAATTTTAATAACAATGGATCATTTATCAGAAGCATATTTGTCTGTTTATAAAGAGCAACAGCTCGATGAGATTAGTGCTGATACTGCACTTGCCGCATCAAAAGAAGCAGGAAAAAGAGCAGGTATTATGGCTGCTTTAGGTGGAGATCCAAAAAAAGTTAAAGAAAAAAGAGCCCAACAAATGAGGCTTTATGCAAAACAAAAAGAAATTAGACTTCAAAAAGAAGAAATCGAATTGATTGCATCTTATCTTCTAGATGAAGGATTTGCAACCAGTGAGCAAGCAGCCAGCGCCATTGTAGAGCATATGAGTGATGAATGGTTAGCCGAGATTATTGAGGCCTATGAGGGGGGAAAACCATTGCCTCCAGCAGACAAAGAGGCTCTTAATAAGATCAGACAAAGACTACAATCAATGGGAAAGATTGAGCCAACTGATACTCCTTATGCCCCTAAAAGAAAAGTAAGAAAATTAGAATATGAGGTCAAATAATGTCCAATAGAATTAGACTACCATTTATTCAACCAAAACCAGAAAGCAATGAAGGATCAAACAGAAATAGGGATAGCCGGTCTACCAATACCAAAAAGAAAACTATCACCAAAAAATAGATATAAGTTTGAAAAGAAAAGAAGAGAAAATTTAGGTCCAAATGTTGGTGGAACAGTCATTAAAAAAGACACCAATCCTTATTTTAATCCAAGATCAATTAGAGAGTCCAGGGCCGAACATATCAAGAAAGTAATTACATCTGCCGCCAAAAAAGCCGGAGATAAAAATCTAGATCTGACTAGAAAAGAAGTGGAACAATTACATAAAAAAACATACAAACAATTCACCGAAGAAGCAATCAAATTACTTCCAGGTGAAACTTATGGAAGTAAAAGAGTCCAGGATGAAATAGCCAAACAAAAGGCAGCCAGACAAAAACAAAAAGAACAAGAACAGGAAGAAAGATCCAGATTCCTTTATAATCAAAGAAAAGAAAGAGGAATTCCTTTTTCTGATATTCATGGAAAAGGATTTATTAAAAATGGAGTCAAGGTATATGACACTTGATAAAGTGTCTACCATATTCTAAAATCGGCCACAATCAATCTACAATAAGAAAAACAAATTATAACATGAATTCAAAGGAAGTTAAGTCAATTCTTAAAGAAATTGAATTTGAAAATCGCTCAAGAGAACTAAGGACAGTATTCCTTGAAAAAGGAGTCAAATTTTATGATAAAGATGGCTGGGGATATATTAAAAATAGAATCAAGACTTATGTTGAATACTATTGATGTGACAGTCAAATAACTGGCACAGAGGCCCACTAGACAGTGGGCTTTTTTGTTTATTATGTTTGCAGTCAAGGGAGCCACCCTATTATGAATCTTTCACCGCAACAAAAGGCCGCTGTTGAGGCCATCGAAAAGGGCAAGAATTCTATCATTCTATCGGCTGTTGCTGGTGCCGGTAAGACAAGCACCCTAATTGAAATGCTGAAGGCAGCCAATGGGACTGTTGCCTTTTGTGCATTCAATAAGGCCATTGCACAGGAGATTGAAACAAAAATCAATCAAAAGAACATTGATAAAGATGTAAAGGTCGGCACTGTTCATTCTTTTGGATTTGGGGCAGTCAGGAGGGCATTTTCCAATATCAAGGTCGATGGAAATAAACTAAAAAACCTTGCCCAGGAAGAATTTGATGGAGAATACTTCCATCTGAGGGAATTTGTGACCAATTCTGTTGCAATGGCCAAGGAAGTCGGAATTGGGGCATGTGTTGATAATGATTATAACAATTGGATCCAAATGTTCGATCATTATGACCTATGGGATATGCTGCCTGGTGATGTATCTAATGATACTGCTGTTGATGCCTCTCAGTTTCTTTTGAGGTGTTCCAATAACATAAAGAATGTTGTTGATTTTGCCGATATGATTTACCTACCTATTTTCTATAAACTGAAAATGTGGCAGTACGATTATATCTTCCTTGACGAGGCCCAGGATACCAATGCAACCCGCAGACAACTGGTCAAGATGATGTTAAAGCCCAAAGGCAAACTCGTTGCTGTTGGTGATCTCCACCAGGCAATTTATGCATTTACAGGTGCAGATCATAATGCACTAGATTTAATCAAGCAAGATTTTAATGCGGTTGAATTGCCTCTTTCTGTTACATTCCGCTGCCCCAAAAATGTAGTAAAAGAAGCCCAAAAATATGTTCAACACATCGAATCCCACCCAGATTCCCCTGATGGAATTGTGGATGAATGTACCATAAAAGATCTGCCAAAACTTGTTACTCAACAGGATGCAATCATTTGTCGCAACACCAAGCCGCTTGTAGAAGTTGCCTATACGCTTATCCGAAACAAAATCCCTTGTAAGGTTGAAGGAAGAAAAATTGGTGAGGGTCTTATCAGACTTGCAACACGGTGGAAAGTAAAAACTGTCCAGACTCTTATCAATAAGTTAGAAGCATACAAAGAAAAAGAAATCAAAAAGAATAAAGAAAAGGGCAATGATACCAAATGCCAAATTATCGAGGATCAGGTAGAAACTCTTATGGTCTTTATTGACCAATGTAAGGTCAATGATCCCATTACAACTTTAATCACCAAAATTCAAGAACTTTTTGATGATACAGAGAACAAACAAATCCTGACTCTTTCTACAATTCATAAATCCAAAGGAAGAGAATGGGATCGTGTATTTGCATTAGGAATGGATGAATACTCTCCATCCAAATGGGCTAAAAAGAATTGGGAATTACAACAAGAAGATAATCTTCTTTATGTTCAAGTTACTAGGGCAAAGCATCACCTTACTAAGGTGAATACAGAAGAAACCGAGAGAGGATAAACTCCTCTCTTTTTTTTTATTGATTATTCTTTAACTGATAAAGTATCTTTTTCAATCCTTTTCTATTGGCGTATTCATCAATCAATTCTGAAATTATTTCATTAAAGAAATCAAATTCAGAGGATAAGTGTGTTCCTTTAATTAAAGCAGCCTTATAGAGAGTTTTTAATTCTGATAGGATATTATCACTTATTATTGATTCTTTTTCTAATTCTTTTATAATTTCTTTTCTTGATCTACCTGCATTATGACCAGATTTAAGTTTATAACGATCAACGCTTATTATATTGTCTATTGAATTATCATCGATATTTTCTGTTTTATGTACGATATATTTTTTTTGATTACTTTTAGGAATAAACAACTTTCCCACTAGAACATGAATATAGAAAGCTTTTGTTTTACTATTTTTTCCACATAAAATAACTTTTTTATAGTTAGGACCTACTCCACTTCTAAAGGTGGTTATTTTTCTTAGTCCTCTATTTTTCTGCCTTGCAGAATATACATTCCCATGCATATCAACATAATAACCATGAAAATCTTCAAGACCTTTTATTTTAGAAACTTCTTTTAGTCCTGTCATTTTCTTAATAATTTTTTTACCTAAAGATTATTTATTTTAATAAGGTAAAAATTTCACAGTAGTAATTGTTTTAATTTCATGACATTATTTTATTAAGTAGTAGTACTGTATTCTCTGTGTATTTTTTGTTTGTTTTTTATGTAAATTATGTGTCTTTTTTTATTATTTTTTTTATGTAAATTATGTTGATTTTTTATGATTATGTGTTTTTTATGTAGCAGTATTGGCCCGCAAATTATAAACAAAAAATAAAATTCCAATAAAAAGAAAAAAATCAAAATAAAACCCAGATACAAGCATTGCGTCAGAGGCCACTAGCAGCCCCAGGAAGGCGCCTCTAACCATCAGAGCGATCCATTCAGTATCCGACAGATTAAAGAGGCTTCTAGGGCCATTAGCCAATTCTAAAACCGTCCACTAAATCAACTTTTTTCTGAGAATGGTGTTAGTTTATATGGGTGGTTGAGAGGCCACATTTTTGCTGCTCGCATAGCCCAATCAGGAAGAGGCAAATGACTTTGACAATTTGAGCACCATAGTAGGAAACTCTATGCGTGAATCCACTTAAATTCGGTGAAACCTTTAAAATGGCAATCCCGAGCCAAGCAAGAGAAATCTTGAAGGTGTAGAGACTATTTTCTAAATAATTAAAACCACATCTAGAATGTAGGAAAGAACAATGACAACTAAACGAGCAAAAAGTCTTTTATTGGCTATGTCTATTGGTGATGGAACTGTCCGTAAAGATAGTCCAGAACTTCAAATTGGACATAGTATAAAGCAAAAAGACTATTGTGAACAAAAAGCAAAATTGCTTGGAGAATGTTTAGAACGAAACATCAATGTTCACCAAAAAACATATGGTGGATATGATCGTATTCGGTTTAGCATTTCTCACCCATATTTAAAATTTGTTAGAAATTGGTTGTATAAAAACAATCAAAAAACTCTTACTATTAAAGTATTGAGAAGACTAACAGATGAAGCAATTGCTATTTGGTATATGGACGATGGAAGTCTTTATACTAAAAAAAGAAATGGAATTCCTCATGCATTTGAACTTGTTATTTCAACTTGTTGTTCTACCATAGAAGAAGCGCAAACAATTTGCGATTTCTTTTATGAAAGATATGAGGTTAAAATGACAATTAAAAAAATGAAAGGAAGGTTTTCTATTCGTTGCGGAACACAAAATGCTCGTAAGTTAATCTCTATTCTAGAACCTTATTGTATATCTGGAATGGAGTATAAGTTCAAACCAATTTTAGAAAACTAAACAGGTGGTTCCTAAGTCCTTATGGATACGGAAAAGATAAAGTCCAGACCACAAACAATCTTATGATTGGTAGTGAAAACTATAGTGGTAAGAAAATCATTTCAGTGTCGGTTCAAATCCGACTGCGAGTATTAAATGAACCAAATTATTCGTTTTTTCTATTTCACTTTCTTGGGTGTAATCTTTACAACAGTAATTAAATTTTTAACAACTAAATAAAATTGCTTAAATTGGTTGGCGCCTTTAAGCAAAAAGAAAAGGAGGAATAAACCCTCCTTTTTTTGTATAAATAAAACTGCCAACCAATTTAAAGTGGAATTATGAGTAAAAGAAAATATACTCTTGAGGAGTTTAAACTTGCTGTGGAGCAAAGTTATTCTGTCGCTGGAGTATTGAAAAAATTAGGATTAGCCCCAAAAGGAGGAAATTATAGAGTATTTCACAAATATAAAGAACTCTATAATATAGACACTTCTCATTTTACAGGCCAGGGGCACTTAAAAGGAAAAACACATAATTATACTACTAAACCTTTAGAAGAAATTTTAGTAGAGGGAAATTATTATCAGTCACATAAATTAAGAATAAGATTAATAAACGAAGGAATAAAAGAACATAAATGTGAATGTTGTGGACTATCCGAATGGATGGGTCAACCAATATCGTTAGAATTGGACCACATCGACGGTAACAATAAAAATAATAAGTTAGAGAATTTGAGAGTATTGTGTCCTAATTGTCATGCTCAAACTCTAACTTATAGGGGTAGGAATAAAAAAAGAAATAATTCTCAAACACAAAAAAATAAAACACAAAGAACAAGAATAAAGAAAAAGTATTATTGTTCTTCTTGTGGTACTCAATTATCTGGTAAATATAAAACTGGATTGTGTTTATCTTGCTATAAAAAAACTTAAGAAAAGTTGAAAGGCCTTCTATTGAAATTTTGTTAAAAGAAATAAACGAAAGTTCTTATTGTGCAGTAGCAAGAAAATATGGAGTTTCAGATAATTGCATTAGAAAATGGATTAAAAATCATAAAAAGTAGACAATTCTTCAACTGTCACATAAAGACTTGACTTTTAAGAAAAGTATGTCTAGAGTGGGTTTGTCGCTTATGAAGGTTAATAATATCTAATAAACAAGTATATTATAACCCGAAGGGTTATGTTTCCCGAAGGGAAACAATATAATAAACAGTTAAATTATCGTATTATGGAATTTACTACAAAAGAATTAGAAGTATTAAAGGCTGTTGTGTATAAAGAAATTATGGATAAAGAGAGGGAAAGTAATGTTGAAGCCTCCGTATTATTCCGCCAAATATATGATAAATTAAAGGGCTTGACAGGGACCAACCCGTATGGTAGTCTATAGGGGTAATTGAATTTACATCATGATTTTCACACTTGAAGAAAAGAAAATCCTTTGGGTTGTTGGTAGTCTGGAGCGTTTGGCTGGGCTTGGTTATTTTACTGAAATTGGATATAAAGTAGATCAAGAATGCGTTGATCTTTATTGGGAATTGGATGATATTAGGGATTATCTTTTTGGTGATGAAGAAGAAATGTTTAATATCCTTATGTGTCTGCTAGAGGAGTCTAACATTGCCCTGGATGAGATTAAAGAAATTTATAACTTGATTATTTCGTATAAAAATAATCGTAATAAAGTGTTTACATTTTCTCTTAATAATTTTACTTTTGCTTGATTTAGATATTCGCGTAACTTGGACTTTTTATTTTTAATAATTTATAATACTCCAAGTTACGCGATGGTTATAACTAATATCTATAAATATCTAAACCATCGCGTAACTTGGACTTTATGAAATACAAATATGAATCAAAATATAAGAATTTAGGTAAGACTAAAGTTATAAGAATACCAGAAAACATTTATATTCCTATTAAAAGTATAATAGAATGTCTTGAGATTATTGCAGAAAAGAAATCTATTAAAGAAGTCTATACTTTATTAAATGGAATAATTGATTTCTTAAATAAGAAACTCGCGTAACATGGACTTTCTATTTTTATAATTTATAAGAACCTCGCGTAACTTGGACTTTATAATTAAGCAGGATAAGTTTCGATCTTTTTCATCATAAAGGCTACATCGCCTCTCATTAAATTGTAATAAAGACAATCATAGGCGGTTCTTTGTATCTGAGAGTAGTCTAGCACAGTCTGGTGGGATTTGGACATTAGGGTTGCTTATCTGTTACATAAGGAGAGCTGATCGTTGAATGCTTGTGGGGTGGTGGGGGTGGTGGTAGTATATGGGGGCAAACGGGATTGGACCCATGCTCAAGTTTTCTTTTGGTAACGGCAAACTTGCCAATGATACCTTGATCTTTAATCTTCCGGCAGGTAAGACTTGCCCTGGCGCTGATAAGTGTCTTGCATTTGCTAATGAAGTGAATGGCAAGCGTATGCTTGTTAATGGTCCTAACATGGAATTCCGTTGTTTTGCTGCTTGCAGTGAAGCACAATATCCTAATGTTTATGATTCTCGTCATCATAATTGGGAGACAATTAAAAAGCTCATTAAGACTTTTGGCGTAGGTAAGGCTGGTAAGATTGTTGCGGATCAGATTCAATCTATCCGTAAAAAATCTACCAAACTGGTTCGTATTCATGAATCGGGTGATTTTTATTCGGCTGATTACTTTGCAATGTGGATGCATGTTTGTCGTCTTATCCCTGATCTTAAGTTTTATGCTTACTCTAAGAATCTCCCTATGATTCTTGAGTATAAAATGGAAATGTTGCCTAAGAATTTTTATCTTACTGCATCTAAAGGTGGTAAGTTTGATTATCTTATTGATGAAGGTTTCTTCCCCCGTTATTCTGTGGTGGTGAAGAATGATGCCGAGGCTGAGGCAATGGGGCTGGAAGTGGATCATGATGATTCTCACTGCTACAAGCAAGATGGTCCCTTTGCTCTACTGGTTCATGGCAATCAGCCTGCTGGTAGCGAATGGCGCGAGGCAATTAAAGAGCGTAAGAATAACAATCAATTCGTTGGTTACAGTAAGAAAGTAACAGTCTGATAACTGGCACAAGGGGGATTGCGAAATCCCCCGATCCGTCCTACATTACATTTGTTCCTGAGATTTCTATGGAAAGCAACTACTGGGTCTGTGACATTGGGCACCATTTCTCAAATCATAATCCCGACTTAACTAATTGGTTTGGGGTTGTCTCTGAGGAACATGGTGGAATTATTGCTTACTTTAATACGGAAGATGCGGCACTTAGGTATTCACAACTGATGGAGAGTGTGACAGTCTGATAACTGGCACAAGGGGGGTTGCGATGCCCACCAAACCCTGATATTCTACATTTGTTCCTAATTTTCTCTTATGTCTACTCAAATTGTTTATTTGACAGTTAAAGTTGAAATTGCGGAGAATTATAATACGGATGAAGTAATCGAAAATTGTGATTATGATTTCACTCATGATGCAATTCTTAGAACTGAAATTGTAGAAATTTCTGATAAAATGTAATTATAATAAGGAATCAATTTTGATTCCTTTTTTATTCTTTATATTTTATAATTTGGCAGGGGAAGTGTCTTATTTTTTGTCTTAGGGGTTCCCGCCCCTGATGACTGTATTCTAGCACCTTCTAGGGGCTTCTGGGGGCCTCTGGTGATCAATCCTGCTTATGAGTCCGATAAGCAACACTTATGGGTAAAGGGTTGACAGGGTTGGCTGTATGGTTTATTCTATAGAAGTCGTCAGAGAGGCCTTATGTCGATTATTTACAGTCGATGCTGCGACATTCAATCCAGAGCAATTGTATGGGCTGATCCATCTGGTCAGGCAATGGATTCTGTTGCCTGGTCATCATTTTATGCCAACAAGTTTGCCGATGAAGGTAAAACTTTGAGCCTGGCTAATCCTCTCTCTGTTTCGGTAGAATCATGATCCTTTCCATCGAAAACATTTCTGTCCAAGATGATGTAGTTAATGTCGAGGCTATTGTTGAGGATTCGTGTGTAGTATTCAAGGCAACACGTTTTGATCCTGAAGAATTGGGGCCTGGATTGTGTTCGGCTTCGTTTACTCTTTCTGAGGATGAAGTATTGCCTGAGGATGAGGATGAACTTGTCGATTTTATCGACAGTTTGGATCTTGAATGGCAATTAGTTGATACAAGTGATTACTGAGCCACTTTAACAACTGGCACAAGGGGCCGCCACAGGCCCCTAAAATCCTGTATTCTATAGAAGTCGTCAAGGGATTCACCCCATGAAACTGACCGAAACCGCTCTGATCAACAAAGTGAACGCAATGCGTTCTGAAGGTTACAACAATTCGGCAATCTGCCGTGCTTGTGGGTATTCTTCTAAAAAAGAGGATGGAACTGAGCGTCTACATTTTGTGGATTTTTATGAGGCTCTGATCAAGGCTAAAGGTCTTGATCTTCCCCAGAATGAAGTGGAAATTTCGGAAGAATATCGTGATCTGTATGATGAACTTTGTGAGCAGTATCCGAGGGATGCTGTAGATCTTTTCCTTGAGGGGTTTGACGAGGATGAGCTAGATAATTTTCGTGATGCTTATTATGGTGAGTATGATTCTGAAGCCGATTTTGCGGAGATGTATTATGATGAAATGGGCAAACAAATCCCTGATGGAATTGTAGTTGATTGGCAAGCAACTTGGGATAATTATTTTAGCGATGATTTTCGCTTTGAGGATGGTTATGTGTTCCGCACTACCTGGTGATTGAAACAATAAAGGGGAGAGCAATTCTCCCCCCTTTCCTTAATCAACTAATTTTTTTTATCATGAAATACATCAGCCTTTTTGGATTTTACATGCTGTTTGTATCATTTGTTTTTGATTTTCACATGGGCAAAAGTAGATTTAGTGATTTAATGGCAGCCTCTGGTGGGGCAATGGTAGTAGCCTCAGCCGCAGCCCAAACCCTGAAAAATCGTAAAGTATAACAAATTATACCCTGGAGTTGTTTATACTTCAGGGTATTTTTTTATTTTTATAATAATTCGTTTATTATAATTGCAGGAGAAGTGTCTTATTTTTTGTTGTAAAGGATCTCGCCTCTCTTTTTTCGTTTGTTCCCTATAGTATAGGGCATCTAGGGGGATCCTGTCAAGGGATTTGCCGATAAGCAGTGCTTATGGTCTAGGGGCTTGACAGGGCCGCCCTGATCCTGTATTCTTAAAGAGTCAAAAGGGATTCACCCCATGAATGACTACCGCCCCGAGATTCGCAGCCTGCTGAATACTCTCAAAAAACATGGATTCACTCCCCACATTCTCAACGACGGGGAAGAATTGATCCGTGGTAGTGCTATCAATGCCGAGGAAATTGAGGCAACTGATGAGTCGCATCTGTACGTTAAAGATGTAAATAATAAAAAGTATTTTATTCACATTGTTCTAGGTAATGAACCTGGAGAAATTGCGGCTGATTATAGTGATCATGAGCCGTTAGAGGAAGCAATTAGTGAGCATTATGATCGTTGGGAGAATAAAAAACAACCGAAAAAATAATTAGTATAATAATAAGGAATCAGTTTGATTCCTTTTTTTATTGTTTATAGTTTATTATAATTGCAGGAGGAGTGTCTTATTTTTTATCGTAAAGGATCTCGCCTCTCTTTTTTCGTTTTTTATAGAATAGCAGGATTGTTCGATCATGTCAAGAGGTTTTTAATTAGTGTTACTTATGGGTCAGATAAGCAACACTTATGGATAAAGGGTTGACAGATTCCCCTTGATCCTTTATTGTTTAAAGGTAGTCAAGGGAATTGATCCCATGCAGATCACCGTTGAGCACACTAACAACGAAGGATCTACGCCGGTTTGGATCACTTGGTTCTCACAATCAGATTGTGATGAACATAATCAGGCCGAAGGATTGCGCGAAACTTCCGGTGACACTCTTTATGAACCCGGATACTATTGGGCAGTATGTTCGCCAGGATGTATACCTGACAGTGAATTTTTCGGTCCATTCGGTTCAGAATCTGAGGCAGAGGATAATGCTAATGAATTCCTGAACTGGTAAGTATAATTAACCGTACCCTGGAGTTTATTATACTCCAGGGTATTTTTTATTTTCTATTGGATTTATCTGGAATTATCAGCTTCGTCAGCTGAATTTGCGGTTGAAACTGGGCCAAAAGGAATTGATTAACCTGAGCGAACAACAGGAAAAAGAAATTGCACACAGAAAGCAGATTGAAGAAAAACTCAGACTTAGCGAACAGCAATTAAGCAATTTAGTTTCCAATCTCCCCGGATTTGTATACAGGTGCTATGATGATCCGTGTTACACTATGCAACTCATTAGTGAAGGTTGCATTTCAATTACCGGATATCAGCCATCCGACTTTATCAACAACAGAACAATTGCATTCTGTGAACTCATTTTACCTGAGGAAATGCCCGAAATTCAGCGAAAAAAGGATATCGTGACTGGGAAAC
>OGVV01000053.1_pt1 | contig 11824 bp, 17 predicted proteins | sample 1575891 | NCBI WGS metagenome assembly OGVV01 (sample SAMN07581546, study PRJEB24739) | freshwater metagenome | place: Singapore | collected 2015-04
GTTTCCCAGTCACGATAACCCCCCGGACCGAATGTTTGAGTGCGCTATCTCTATAAGCAAAGTTGAAAAAGCTTGCGGGTTTTAGTTCCACTTTTAGAGTTTCGAAGTCAAAAAATTCAGCTGCGACGATTACCTGAGAGACCTCTTGCCCGTAAGCGCCAACATTTTGAACCGGTGTTGCGCCAACGCTTCCCGGTATACCGCTCATTGCCTCAATGCCGGCATAGTTCCTGTCGATACACCAAGAAACAAACTCATCCCAGTCCTCGCCTGCTTGAACTCTAAGGGCCACCTCTTGGCCGCAAGGGCTAGGACATTCCCAGCCATGATTTAATCTCCTCGCTCAACTCGCCCGTAACATCCATTGATTGCTTAGGCGCGCCTAGCCCGCGATCCTCGGCGTCTTTAAGCAGCTTGAGCATGGCCGCATCGACGTAGCCTTCAAGCACTTCATCGGTGGAGAGTTCGTTTAGCTTGGCAAGGGCCGCGTGCAAGACGCGCTCGCGAATTGCCATAGCCATTTCAGCATTACGCATTTCGATGCGCTTTTGCTCGGAAGTCTTGCCGCCGGGGTTCGCGGCTTGGCCCTTCTTGAACTGCGTGTGCTTGGGGGGTTTCTTGTATCCAACCTCTGACATCGCAATTCCCTACTTTCTGGGATTTCCTTTCTTCCCGTCTAGCGCGCCTATGCCGCCCATCCTTAATAGCGTTGAATGGGCGGCGCGGCAAGGTTAGGCTTCAGATGTCAATGGCATTGCGGCCAATGCACTGTTTCCAGATAACGCCGAAAGGCCCGAACTGGTGATGATAGATGATGCGACTTCCTTCGCCATTCTGGTATACGGTGAACGCAGTGCCTACTGCGCCATAAGTGTTCTTGATGGCGATAAGCGTTCCACCATCAGCGCGGGGCATGGGTGTAGAGTTGTTCTTATTGGCGAGGCAATAGACCACCTCGGCAGCGGGGCTTTCGCTGTAGAACTCGCCTTTAGGTGCCTTGCTGAGAACCTTATCGGTTGATGCGCAGGCGGAAAGGGTCATCGCCACCAGCGCCATTGTGACGGCGCGGATCATGCGTCCAACTCATCGGCGGCACGGTCGAAGGCATTGATCCATGCCTCACGGGCAAGGGCGAGGGACTGGCCTTGCGCGTGAAGGCTAATCGCCATCCCTCGGGCCGTTCCTTCAAGGCGGGGGCGGTGTTCTTCGCTCAAATCTTTACTCATATCGTACATCCTTAGTGTTGGTGCCGCCCTTGCAGGTCTAACCGGGGCGGCGGCGGTCATCAACGGGCGGAGTGACAAGCGCGGACGCTCGGACATGAAAACCCTGCCTGCCAGACTGTGTTAGCCTATGCTGGCGAGGTTTGCAAGGTGAGGCTATTTCCGTTCCTGCGCGATCTGTTCGCGGGCCTTTTGCATCGCGCCCCAATCATCCCACTCACCTGCGTCAATAGCAGACCAGTGCGCGCGGTTGTTTGCGGCCTTTACCACTTCACGAGCTGCGAGGTTGTCGGCTTCGGTGTAGGGTTCGGTCATGTCATTCTCCAATGTTAGCCGTAGCGTTAATAGCATCCACCATACCATCGGCGAGACGTTTCCAAACCTTGGCGTCGGCGTTGGCGTAGGCGTAGGCGTAGGCGTTGGCGTAGGCGTCGGCGTCGGCGTAGGCGTAGGCGTAGGCGTAGGCGTCGGCGTTTTTCAGCACCGACCTCCACTCATCCTCGGCAATCTTTTCACCGGCAAGAGCGCGCAGGTGCATCGCCTGCAAATCTTTGTGGGGGGCGTCATCATGCTTGCGTTTTTGGGAATTTTCAATCCCTAGCGGACAAACCGTGTGAGCGTGCCAATAGTAAACCGCAGCAAAGGGAACACTGCCGCCGCAGTCAGCAAGCGCCTTGTAAAACCGCAAGCCCCAATTCTTTGCGTCATCGGGCTTTTGCCCGTCAAAAAACGCGGGCACCATCTGGGCGAGCCAGCGAGGCATTACCGACGCAGGGCAATCACGCGGGCTTGATACCTTATCGCCGATTACGCCAAGAGCGCACGCCAACCAGCGACCATCTTCAGCAGTGTCACGCCATCTACCCTGCGTAAGCTGATCGTTTGCCAGAGCCGCCTCGTATCGGGCGAGAATGTCGCGCGGGTCGGTTAGTGTGGGAAGTTCGGCCATGTGTCTTATCTCCGTTGTTGATGCGGGGGGGGGGCGCTATGGCCCCCGGTTGGGTTAGGCGGCTGCGCGCAGATCTTCGTAAAGACTGCCCTCGATCAGCATATCACGCAGGGCGCGGCGCTTTTCGAAAGCCTGCTTGTTCATCACTTCAACAGCGCGGCGCACATCGAGGATGGCCGCCTCCATTTCCATGCCAGCGGCGATGCGCGGGCGCAGCATTTCAACAAAGCTGGTAACGTGCGCTTCACTGACGTTCATCATGGCTGCGAGTTCGGTAATGGTCATGTAACTCTCCTTGCGTTGCCCCTTTCCCCTACGCTGGATGTGGGGCGGTGTCAACGGCCTTTTTTCGTTTACGCCACTTTTCATGTCGCGCCAGTGCTTGCAGGTGCTCGATGCGGGCATTGATCGGCGCGATCTCTGCGCGGTGCCTTGCCTTCATCTCAGCCTTCATAGCTTTGAGTTCATCTAGCGTGTGGTGGGTTAGCATTCTTCTCTCCTGTGTGTGTTGGCCCGGTGTTGAGCCTGCTTGATAATATCAATCCGCTCAGCCTCCAACCCATCATCCTTAACGGCTCTCAACTTAGCCTCAAGAGCCTTCAGGTGTTCAACCTGATCCGGCGTCAATGCATCTCGCCAATTCATCCGTTTTCCAGCCCTTGGGGCGCAATGGCGCAATAATTCGGAAAAACTCACTCTCTAGGAAAAAATTTTTTTTTCTGCCCTTTTTGCCATCAAAAACCCCCAAATTTCCCAAAAAAAAAATTTTTTTCTCACACGAAGAGTTTTTTAGACTTATTGCGCCCCAAAGAGAAATTTATAAAGATTTTATGGGATTTTCAGTAGGTTACAAGCGGGGCTTAAAGTAGGGCGCAATGCCTTTTATTGCGCCCCAAACGGCTTATTGCGCCCCAATCCGTTCAGGAAAATCGGAGTTTATATGAATTGCAAAATGCAACTTAGGGCGCAATAGGTCATTTGGGGCGCAATAAAAAACATTGCGCCCCAACATTGCGCCCCAGATTTTAAGGCTCAAAATGGCCCTGGTTTGAAGCTGGCAGAGCCGTCAAAAAACTCGCGAACCGTGTTCGCAGCGTCATCGCTTGAGCAGTCCCGGTGCCAGATATAATGGTATCCTGATGCCTCAACTTTCCTAATCTTGATGCGCCGCCCTTCAATCGGCTCGAAGCCCATCTCGAGCATGATGGCGCTCATTGCGCGTGTCTTTGGCATGGCATCGCCATCGCCTTCACAAAGCTTGTTCAGCCATGTCAGGTCGATCACCTTTTCGTTAATCACATCGCAGGCGTGTTTGTCTAAAAGGTCGTCAAGCATCGTCCTGCTATCTGAAACAGCCAGTGCCATCATCTGATCGCGCGCCTTGGTATGGGGTGCGCGGCCCTTGGCATTGAAGCTGTCGCTTATCTGCCAATCCAAAAGAAACCGGGCGATTGCGTCCGCCCTGCGGCTGGTTTCATTAAATAGCTTGGCAAAATAATCCTCGCTCGCTTCCTTGCCCCCTTTTTCGCGGAATAGCTGTTCCTCCGATTGCACCCGCGAAAATATCGGCGCATATCGCCTGTCGCCTTGGCCGATTGGTAAGGCGTCTTTGTAATTCGTGAAAAGCAGATAGCTTGAGAAGTTAGGGACTGTGCGGTGGTCGCGTCCCTTTTCCTCGATCTGGATCATCGGGTTTGTGATGAACGGCTTGAGCCTGTCGATAATCTCATATCGGTTTTCGCCCACCATGCGTATTTCTTCAACGACCAGCAGCAACGCGCCATGCGCCCAGCTTGTGAAGCGTCCTGATAGTGCTGAAGGCTCAACCTGCCGCACCATATGTCCCAGCACTTCGGCCATAACGAAACCGAAATAGCTTTTGCCGACGCCCTGCGCCCCTTGCAGCATAAGCGCCCAATTGATCTTGTGACCGGGGTTTTGAACAACCCATGCGAGGAAGTCGATCAGGATGCGCTGTTCGGTCTTATCCTCGATGATAAAGGCGACATGATCCATGAACATATCGACCACTGCTTGCCCATCGGCATCAATCTGGTCGCAAATTTCAAGCGTATGGGGTTTGTAGCTGTTGAGCATCGCCATGCCTTCATGCGTGAATACACTGCCAGCACCAGGCCAGAACATGAGATCGACAACTGTGGGGATCGGGCAGGTGTTGAGCGCAAAGCGAGAGGCTGGCATTTCAGCAAGCAGGCAGTCTTGCTCGCGCGAAAATTTGGCGTCGAAGGCTTCGCGCTTAATGCCGTAGTGCAGTTCGCTGTGGTAAAACTCGCAGGTTTTCTCGACGTAAACCCAATTCTTGAGCCATGCGGGCATTGCGGCTTTTACGGGCAAAGCGCCTTTGGTTTTTGTCGGCGCAAGTTCGCGCTTGATCTCGGTTTTGGTTACGCCCTGATCTTTGCCCCAAGCTTCATATATCTCGTTGGCAAGCATTGCCCGCTTGTCTCGGGGTAACGCGGCATCGCTGATGGCTTGAACGCGCCCTTTGATTGCGTCATAGCTTGCAAGATCGCTGACTGCGGCTGCATCCTCTGCCAGAGCCTCGAATGCTGCGGCTTCCAACGCCTGTGGGTTTATCGGGCTTTGGGGTGATGCTCCGCTTTCCTTGACCTTGAATATGACACTGGCGAATGTGGCGCGACGATGATGGTTGCCGAACGAGCGCCACTTCTTGAGCATGAAACGGGCATCATGCTTTTCGCTGCGCTCAGACCAAGCAATCCAGCGCGCATAGCCTTCGGTCTCATCACCTTGGTATTGGTGGTGCAGCGCCGCGCCCACGGTGAGCCATTCATCATATTCGAGAACAGCCGGATCATAAGCTTTCAGGTATGCGTCTATTTCATCATTGCTAAGGTCGAGCGGCAATGCAGCAAGAGCGTCTTCAAGATCGCCTTCAGCGTCAGCGACGGGTAGGATTTCGTCGGGGACTGGCAGCGGCTCACCGTCCTGTCGCATAGTCCATGCTTGCGCCGGATCGGGGCAACGTGGCAAATACATATATTCGTTCGGCGTGAACGAGCAGGGGTCAACCTTGAAACTGAAGCGCGCTGCGAAGTTGCGTGAAAATTCGCGATATTCGTTTGGCGTCAACTCGCGGGCGAGCGGGACGATCACGCGAATACGCGGATTATTAGGCGCGTGGCGGAAGGTCGAATAGGCTGCGAATGCGCCGTCAATGTGCATTGCCAGTTCAAATTCGATTTCATCGAGCGCAAGGCCGGGGTTGTCGAGATCAAGCGTTAGCATTGATCGACAAATCATATTGGCTTCGGTGCGCTCTGCTGAACGGAAAGCCCCGCCAACGAAATAAGCGCCTTGTTTCTTGTTTCCCGTCGCGTTGTGCGTGGTAAGATGCGCTGCGATTTTATCCCAGCTTAGTTCGCGTGTCTGAACTTTACCGGGGTCAATCCCCATTGCGATTTTAAATTTCATGATTTTAGCCTTTTGATTTTAGACGAGATCGACGGCGCGAAAACGGCCTCCTGACTGGTGTTCGACCTGAACAGCGCGCCCCGGCGGCAAAGCACCTTTTGCCAGCCATTGTGTTACGGCTGATCGCTTTACGCCTAGCGCGCGTGCCATGTCGGCCTGCGATCCGAACCACTCAACAACATCATCGAGCATTCACTTTTCCTTTGCATTGCCGATGCGAGGTGTTAAGTAGGGCTTAACACCAAAGCAAGGAGAAAATCAAATGCTAGAAATTGAAATGCAAAAACTGACCGCCGCGATTGAGCGGCTGACGGCAACGCTTGAAGGCCAAGGCGCGCTGGCGCTTGACGCGCAAAAGACTGCCAAGGTTCAGAAAAAGACCTTTGCCGTTGTTGCGGTTGAGGATGCGCCCCAAGCGACACTTGAAGCTGAAGCCGCACCTGAGGTCATTACCAGCAAGCCTAAGCATAGCGCAGGCGAGTTGCAGGCCAAGTGTCTTGAGATCGTGAAGGCTGATCGCAGTAAGAAACAAGCGATTGTTGGTCTGATCGCCAAGCATACAGACGGGAAGGGTAAGCTGGTGAAGGATGTGCCAGCATCCAACCTTGATGCGCTGGCTGCTGATCTGGAGGCTTTGGCATGAGCCTCCACGCCAAGTTGAGCGCCAGCGGCTCGCATCGCTGGTTGGCTTGTCCTGCATCGGTCAAAGCCGAAGAAGGTTTGCCTGAAACCTATTCGATCCATGCCAATGAAGGCACATCTGCGCATGAGTTAGCCGAGATCGTGCTAAAAAATGGCGGCGATTGTGATGAGTGGGCGGGCAAGAAACTGCCCGAAACGCATTGGCCTGTTGATTACATCATGGCCGAATACGTTCAGGAATATGTTGAATTTGTTCGCTACCACTCGCACAAGGATGCATTCAGCGTCTTCGAAGTGCGCGTTGATTTCAGCGATTGGGTGCCGGGGGGTTTTGGCACTTGTGACGCGCTGATTATCGACGGCGACTTGATGCACGTTATTGACCTCAAATACGGAAAAGGCGTTGCTGTATCGCCTGTCAATAATAGCCAAGGGATGCTTTATGCCCTTGGCGCATATTCTGACTATGGCGACTTGGCCGACATCAAACGGGTGCGTATCACCATTGCGCAACCTCGCATTGGTGACGGTGCTCCGCAGAGTTGGGACATTGACCTTGCAGACTTGCTCAAGTGGGGAGAGTGGGTGCGGCAACGAGCCGAGGCTTGTTTTGAACCTGAGCCTGTTTTCGTGCCGGGTGAAAAGCAATGCCAGTGGTGCAAGGCCAAAGCGACCTGCAAAGCCCTTGCTGATCTCACCATCCAAACCCTCATGGTTGATTTCAATGAGATTGTTGACGCAAGCGACCTGCCAGCGGTCAATCGCCTGAGCGATGAGCAGTTGTCGCAGGTTTTGCAGTTCAAGAAGCTGATCGGATCATGGCTTGAGGCAGTAGAAGCGCACGTTGTCGAGCGCCTGAATGCAGGCCAAGGGTTTCCCGGCTATAAGCTGGTTGCGGGCAGGTCTAATCGGCAATGGGTCGATGATGCGCAAGCTGAAGCGGCTCTGGTGGAGTTGCTTGAAGGTGAGGCTTTCACAAAGAAGCTGATCTCGCCTGCGCAGGCTGAAAAGGCTTTGGGCAAGAAACGCGCTGGTGAAATTGCCCCGCTAATTATCAAAGGGGATGGTGCGCCAACGCTTGCGCGTGAAGATGATCCGCGCCCAGCGGTTAGCATTAGTGCGGATGATTTTTAGTTTGCATAGTTCAGTTGTTAAGCTATGCCTAGCACTGCGCATTAAGCGCAATCAAACTTAGAAGGAAAAATTCAAATGAAAATTAAGCTTGAAAACGTCCGCTTGTCTTTCCCTTCGCTGTTTCGCAAGGCCAATTTTAACGGCACCGAAACCAAATACGAAGGCACTTTCCTGATCGACAAGGCGAGCCAATCGAAGCTCATCTCGCAGATTGAGAAGATCATCAAGGACAAGGTCGCTACTGACTTGAAGGGCGCAAAGCTTGCGGCTGACAAACTCTGCCTGCGCGACGGCGATGATGTCGAGTATGATGGTTATGCGGGCCACATGAGCCTGAAGGCCAGCAACAAGAAGCGCCCGCTGGTAATCGGCAAGGACAAGTCACCACTGACAGAAGATGATAACGTCATTTATGGCGGCTGCTATGTGAACGCGATTGTCGAACTGTGGGCGCAGAATAATGAGTATGGGAAGCGCATCAATGCTAACCTGCTCGGCGTTCAATTTGTGCGTGATGGCGAACCGTTCGGTTCTGCTGGCGAAAGCGTTGGCATTGACGAGTTCGATGACTTGTCTGATGCGGACGGTGATGACGACGATTTTGATTTTTGATTTATCATCGCCCTCGGCCTAAAACCGGGGGCGATTTTCTGAGGCCACTCCTCATGCTGATTTTAGATTGCGAAGTTTATCGCGATTATTTTTTGCTGTCTGCGCTCGATCTACCAAGCGGTGAGGTGCAGCATTTTGAAATGTTCGAAGGGCAAGATTTGCCCAACGGCATTGCAAAATTAATGATGAGGCAAACGACCTGCGGCTTCAACTCTGCGAATTACGACTTGCCGATCATTGCGGCGGCGCTGCGCGGTATGAATTGCCGCGAATTGAAAGCCTTGTCAGACTCAATCATTGTTGAAAACGTGCCGCACTGGCAGCTTGGCGTTAAAGTGCCGAGCGCATGGGATCACATTGACCTGATCGAATTGGCAATAGGGCAATCATCACTCAAGATTTACGGTGGGCGGCTTCACGCGCCTAAGATGCAGGATTTGCCGATTTCACCTAGCGCCAGCATCGCACCGCGCCAGCGTGAAGTGTTGCGGCGCTATTGCGTGAATGATCTTGAGACGACTGCTATTCTGTATCAGCATTTGAAGCCGCAAATTGAATTGCGGGAGCGTATGTCTGAGCAATATGGCATCGACCTTCGCAGCAAGAGCGATGCGCAGATTGCCGAAGCTGTTATTCGCACCGAGATCGAAAGGTTGGGGGGCGATGCGTGCAAACCCTCAATCAAGCGGGGCTTGACCTTTCGTTATCAAAAGCCGGATTTTGTCGAGTTCAACGATCCGGCTTTGCAGGCAATGCTTGCACGCCTTCTTGAAACCGACTTTACCCTCGCACCGAACGGATCTGTGGTTATGCCCGCATGGCTCAAGGATCAACGCATAAGCCTAGGGGGTGCTGATTATCAAATGGGGATTGGGGGGCTACATAGCTGCGAGAAGCGACAATATGTTGAAGCTTCAAAGAGTGAGTTTTTGGCAGATTGGGATGTCGCCAGCTTTTACCCGGCAATCATTTTAGGCCAGCGCCTAGCGCCTAAACACTTGGGCGATGACTTTCTGAAGGTGTTTGAAACACTGGTGACGCGGCGCTTGAAGGCGAAGCGTGAAGGCGACAAGGTGACTGCGGACGTTCTCAAGATCACAATTAACGGCTGCTTCGGAAAGCTGGGCAGCAAGTTTAGCTTCCTCTATTCGCCTGAGTTGCTGATCCAGACCACGCTAACCGGGCAGCTTGCCATTTTGATGCTGATCGAACGTATGGGCGCGGCAGGCGTTAGGACGGTTAGCGCCAATACGGATGGCATTGTCTTGCATGGCGACAAGGCGCTTGAACGTGCAATGGAAGAGGTTGCATGGGATTGGATGCTATCAACGGGCTATGAGTTAGAGCGCACTGATTATCGCATTCTGGCAAGCCGTGATGTAAACAACTATCTCGCGGTGAAGCTTGACGGAAAGATCAAAGGCAAGGGCATTTTTGCCGAAGCGAGCCTAGCGAAAAATCCTGATCGGCAAATTGTTTATGATGCGGCAGCGCAGCGCATTGCTACGGGTGTATCAATTGAGCGCACGATCAGGGATTGCTGCGACATTCGCAAGTTTGTGACTGTGCGGCGCGTTACAGGCGGCGCGGTGTGGAACGGCAAGCCTATCGGCAAGGCCATCCGCTATTACTACTCAACCAGCGTGCCGAGCGAGCAGACGATCAATTACAAAAAGAATGGCAACAAGGTTCCCAAAAGCCAAGGAACGAAGCCGTTAATGCAGCTACCTGACAGCTTCCCCGATGATGTAGATTATCGGGTGTATGAGGTGGAAACGGAGCGGCTGCTTTGCGAAGTGGGGTATTTGTAATGCTCGAAAAGGATATTGAGCGCAAAGCCTGCGAAGCCGCAAAGCGTGCCGGGTGGTTGGCTTTCAAGTTCGTTTCACCAGCGCAGCGCGGGGTGCCTGATCGCATATTCATCAAGGCGGGGCGCATAGTGTTTATCGAGTTCAAAGCGAGCGGAGGCAAGCTGACTGCACTGCAAGAGCGCATGATTGATCGGCTCAAAGCGCAAGGCTGCGAAGTGTTTACCTGCGATAGCGTGGAGGCGGCTTGCAATGCTTTGTCGATCTGACCTTCACGATTATCAGACGCGCGCGGTTGACTTCATTCAAGATCGCAAGCGTTGCGCCCTTTGGTTAGATATGGGTTTGGGCAAAAGCGTTACCACGCTGACGGCGGTTAGCGACTTGCTGGACAGCTTCAAAGTTTGCAAGGTGCTTGTCATTGCCCCTTTGCGCGTTGCGAACAGCGTGTGGCGTCAGGAAGCAGCCGGATGGCGTCATCTGAAACACCTGAAGATCAATGTCTGCACAGGCAGCGAAAAGGCGCGTCTGGCAGGGTTGCATAGCGATGCGGACGTTTATGTTATCAACCGAGAAAACGTGCCGTGGTTGGTCGAACAATATGGCAAACGTTGGCCGTTTGATTGTGTGGTGATTGATGAGGCATCTAGCTTCAAAAGCCCGTCAAGCAGGCGTTTCAAGGCACTGCGAAAGACTTTGCCCGATACCGAATACATGATCTTGTTGACCGGGACGCCAAGCCCGAACGGATTGCTTGACCTTTGGGCGCAAATTTATTTGCTGGACTTTGGCGAAACGCTTGGGCGGACTATGAGCGCATATAAGCAGCGGTTTTTTGAGCCTGATTTCATGGGTTACAAATTCACTCCGCGCGAAGGCGCACCTGAACGCATTCAGGAGTTGCTGCGCCCTAACGTGCTGTCAATGAGTGCCGAGGATTATCTGGACTTGCCTGATCGCATTGATCTGATCGAACAAGTGGATTTACCGACAAAGGCTCTGGCAGAGTATCGGCAATTCGAAGCTACATTACTCGCTGAATTGCCGGATGGTGAAGAGGTTGAGGCTGTCAACGCGGCTGTTTTGGCGAACAAGCTTTTGCAGTTTGCCAACGGCGCTGTTTACACTGATGATTGCGGTAACTGGTCGCTGGCGCATGATGCAAAGCTTGATGCGTTGACCGATCTTGTCGAGCAAAATGAAGGCGAAAACATTTTGCTCGCTTACAACTTCAAAAGCGACCTTGAGCGATTGCAAAAGCGGTTTCCGTTTGCGCGAGTGTTGGACAAAGACCCAGAAACTGTGCGGGCATGGAATAGCGGCGAGATTAAAATGCTTTTGGCTCATCCTGCCAGCGCCGGGCATGGGTTGAACCTGCAAAGAGGCGGATCGCTTATTGTGTGGTTCGGTCTGAATTGGTCGCTTGAGTTGTATCAGCAGTTCAACGCAAGACTGCACAGGCAAGGACAGAGCAAGCCTGTGCGCGTTGTTCACCTGATCGCAAGCGGCTCGATTGACGAGCGAGTCATGCAGGTTTTGTCGGACAAGGATGCGCAACAAGGGACGCTGCTTCGGGCTTTGAAGCCTTAACCTGATCCCATCCCGCCAGCCAATCCTTAGACTTGCGCCCGTCGCGCGGCTTTCCGTCTATTGCGGCCTCACGACCCTGCTGGAATTGTAGGATGCTATTGGGGGAGAATGTCACGCGGCCAGCCTTTCTGTTGCCATTCGTTCCGCGTCCTTAATTGCGTTGTATGCCTCATTAAGCAGAGGATAGGCGCGCTGATATTCAGGGAAAATGTCGAGCAGGTTAATCACGGTGGCGTGATCGCGATTGCCTAGCGCGCGACCAATGGCGCTGTAGGACAATCCGCGATCACGCAATGCGCGGGCAACAGCCATGCGGGCGATAACGGCAGGGCGCATTCTGAGGCTACTAAAAACAGCCTTGGGGCTGACGCCACACACAGGCGCAACGATAGCCGCCATTTCCTTTGCGC
>OGVV01000054.1_pt1 | contig 11773 bp, 25 predicted proteins | sample 1575891 | NCBI WGS metagenome assembly OGVV01 (sample SAMN07581546, study PRJEB24739) | freshwater metagenome | place: Singapore | collected 2015-04
ATCTCCTACATATAAATGATATTCTCTATCGATTACTTCTGCTTTCCATTTATTAGGATCAGAATTTTTTAAATATTGTAAAACATTATTACCTACTGGCTCTGGGAATCCACCAGAAGAAACCCATATATTATCTAAACTCGCCCAGAATGTATATTGTCCAAAATCAAGACCACTGAGGACAAATGCCTCACGAGCCACTCGAATAGCGCGAAGAGGCCAAGCATCCCAACGCACGTTGTCAAACCTGCCACCACGAGCCACGTTCCAAGCGATTGCATTGGGGTCTCCCGGAGTTTTCTGTGCCACCCACACGACACGTCCTTGGACGAAGGTGATACGATATTCTGCTACTTTGTTGATGTATTCAGAAGCATACCATCCGGGGCCACAACGGGCAATAGCACGTTGGAAGTCTGCTTCGTCTCTGACAAGATAGACATGCTTACCTTGAGCATGTTTACGAGGACGAACAACAAGAGGGTTGGGCCAAGCGTTATTAACAACTTGTCCGTCTACCCAAGTGCGGGGGACAATCGCATCCGGTCCGAGTAAGTCATTCTCGTCTCTCTGCAAAAGCATCCTAAACCCTGCCTTGTCATTCACACGATGGATGGCCTCTGCCGTGTTGACCACATTACGACAATCTACGTTACTCGTAGTGCCCCATCGGAACACAAGAGTCAGATCGTCGGGGATACGACGATCATTACGAACCACCTTGTCGATGAGTTCCGACTTGGCTACAAGATGCTTGACACTGAGGCCAAGCTTGGGGCGACGAAGGATGATGATGGACATGATGTCTCCTACTACAGATAGTCTTCCAGTGGTTTATCTAAGGGATTGATTAGCTGCATCCTACTCGCATAGGAATGGTAGCCACACTCGTAATAAAGTATGAGTGACCCATCGTAACCTAAAGTTCCAACCCTTTCCACTTTGAAGTATGGTGGAGAGGGCAGTTTTCTTCCTTTGGAGTGAAGTTGAGACGTAACCCAACTCAACTCTCTTTCGTTCTTTGGGGTGACTGTGTCACCGACCTTGAAAACAGTCATAGATAGTCCTCCAAAGACTTGTCTGCTGGAAACGCCTGAACAAACCTATGGGGGAAAGCCCCCACATCTACCTCGTCAAAGTAAAGACATTCAAGCCCCACTTTCTTTACGACGAGATTTGTTCCAAAGTCTATGGTGAGGTTGGACCAAGAGTTTAGGTATCTTAAGTCCTCTGCTGTTTTTGCCCTCACCACGTCACCAACTTTAAAGGTAGTCATTCAAGTCAAGCTCCTTTTCTACTAAGAACCCTAACTCTTCCTTTCGAAAGTAAGTCGAGTGATCAAGGTTTTCCTCTGTGTCTCTCCAAGGATAGACAGAGTTGTCTGGGTTAGGAAACACTACGATGATGTCTCCGGGAGAATAGTCCCCCAACTCTTCCTCTGAAAGAGGCCCTTCGATATAGTGTATTACCCCGAGAAATTTAGCTCTCCTCATGTGACACCCTCAAAAATATTTCTTTGTGCCCCTTGACAAAGGGCATTTTCAGACTATATTATCTTAAGGGTTGGTTTTTAAAATTATCCTACCCACCGATAATACATATTATCTACTATACTGGATAGTGATGAACCTTGTTGCCATTCTGGCATCTCATAGATGTAGGCCTCATCACTCTCTCCGTCAAGTAGAACTTCAATCTTTTTCCTGATATACCAATCAGGGTGTCCTTCGAGACGATCACAACGAAGGACATGAGCTTCTTCTGCTTCGTAGATTTCACCCACGACAGGTAGAAGAGGAAACTTCGCTTCGTTTAGCGAGAAGGGAACAGCCTTTGGGAAGCCACAGTTGAACAGAACATAAGGTTTCTTCGTCAAACCTTTCCCCAAGAACTTCGCACCATCAAGGAGACGATTGTTCCAGTAGCCTTGTTGCAGTGTGCCATACACCATTAATTTCATAGATAGTCCTCCAAAGACTTGTCGGTAAAAGCTCCGTAAACGAGCTCTCTTAATTTTTTATGCAGCTTTTGTGTATCCGCACTTTTATTCCAACCGAATTGGTAAACACGACTAAGCATACCAGAAGGAATGCCCAACACAGTTGACAATGTGGCCCAATTCAGTTCCATGATTTCCTCGGAGGAATCAAGGGAACGTTTTATTGTCTCAAAAACAGCTTTGTCTGAGACCAGATGGCCATAATCAGCTCGGTATCTCTCTATGTATCGGTATATTGCTGGGTGATACATCACACACTCCAAAACCTACGGAGGCAAGCTCTCACAGCCTCAAGATTTCTCCAACCAAAATACTCACACGCTTCATCATAGTATTCCTCTCTCAGTTCCAGTGCCTCAAAAGGCACCTCCAAATCGTTTGCGTCTTTGTCCAGAGATTTCATTGCAGCCTCAAGTTGAGAGGCCACAACATTGAAATCAGAAAGATGTTCGCTGTCCTCAAGAAACTTACGAACACCTTCATCAGCAACGTGAGAGAAGTTCATAGGTAGTCCTCCAACTTTTTGTTTTCAAGCGGTTCAGCCAGCTCCCAGATACCGGAGTAGCCGTTACCCCAATGATCCCATCCACCATAAGGGTTTAAAATCGCAAGGATGCGATAGTTTCTCTCGTCGAAACCCTTGTTGATTACCAGAGTGTAGATTTTATTTCTTCGATAATAGGTTGATTCGTCCCAATGGCCTACGCACAAAAACCTTGTACCAAGAGGATACTCATTTAACTGGTCTCGAAGAATTTTCCCCTCAACTCTCATAACCAATCCTCTAGCTTTTTATTTTTCCACTCTTCGTTCAGGTGCGGATTTAACTCAAGAAGCTCTTTGTACAAGACAATCACTTTGCCGCTGTCAACCTTGACAACAGAAAAGACTACGTTCTTGATCGTAAAGTTCTTAACAAACTTTCCGTTGAGATAAAGCTGCCTCCAATTCCCGTTACCTGCATACTCCTCTTTTTTCACGCGAACGTCCATACAGGGCCTCTAACTGTTTTAGGTAGGGTGACTAGGGGGAAGGGTCTAACGACGCTGTAAGGCCCCTCCCAGCCCCTCTACGAGGCTATCTAGAAGCAAAGCGACTATTTACGCTTGCTCATCTCATCAATGTGCGTCTGCACCTTCGAGTCCCTGATCTTTTGACGATGCAGGTCAGCACGAAGCGCCACATTCTCCGTATGACGGAGTTGCTTGCGCTTGTTACGTTCAGTGGAGCGCCCCACGTTCAGAGGCGAACGGCCTGCTTTTTCAGCAGAGAGCCAAGTGGTGTGCATGTGTTTACCTTTCTATGACAGGAACGTTTTCACAGAACGTTCCTGATACCTTCGTTGTTTCCGCGATGGATGTGCTGATGAATGAGGTCGTATGCCTCTGTTCCTGCGTAATACAGGCGAGGCCAGCACCAACCCCGCTGCATAATCTTGTCGTGGGCATACTTGCCAAACGACATTTTAGAGAAGAGGGAAGAGTCATTCACATAAGTCTTCCACATCTTCGCAAGACTCTCTTGGTCAACTTTTGTTTGTTTCATTCTTCCTCCTTCTAGAGACTACATGCGGTCTCGGTTGGGGTTAACCTTCTGCGCTCAGAAGCACAGACACAACAGCGATATCTCACGCGCCATACATGTAGTCACTGGAAGATGGAGGCCCCTCCCCGACTTGAACGGGGAACCTACGATTTAGAAGATCGTTGCTCTGTCCTGTTGAGCTAAGGGGCCTTGGTGCCCGTGGCGGGAGTCGAACCCGCACTGTTCTGATTTTAAGTCAGATGCCTCCTTGCCATTTGGGCTACACGGGCATTATCTCACTATTGATAGAACGGGTTGGGCTTGGGCCTCACCACATCAGGAGAGGCACATGCAGACAGAGAGAGGGCAGCCATTGCCACAAGGATGAGCTTTTTCATTTCAGTTTCTCCATTTTGACGGACGAACAATCCGGCTCACCATCAACTGTGTTAAAGGTGATTTTGTGGGTTCGTCCCACTCCACACCCATCCGCTGTCCAGCCCCAATAAGAGCTGGGGCTTTTAGTGAACATCACCACCTCTTCCACTACAGGTTTGGGTTTTACACGATAAGTCTCATGTTCATGAATTGCTACTGACCGACAGTCTTCCCAACCACCTGACCCTCTCTTCCAATACTGAAGGGTTTTACCCTCGTGAGAGGCAAGGAGCAAGGCCCCTTTCTCCTCAGGAGACATGTCTTTCCATGGTTTCATTTCACACCTCCAACAGGCATTTTTCCAATGGCATAGGCAATGGCCCCCGGCCACACAAGGACGAAGAGCAACAGGCTCCACCATTTCCATTTGTCAGGCTCACTCTCATCAGCGGCCACAGCAAAGCCACAGCCAATGAGGAGATATACGTAGAGAGCGAGATAGAGGGTCATGTTTCAACGATCCTATATTCTGTCCCATTAAGACGTTTCAGGAACCTCTCTGCTATCTCTTTCTCCCTCTTGCAGTAGTTGAAGTTGTGATGGCCCAAAGGCCAGACGGTCAGCTTTGACTCCATCAGGTCCACGAACCTCGGACGTTGCCAGAATTTCCACTTGGATTTGGGGGCAAGAATGCCCCATGTCCCGTCGATAAACTCCACGAGTTTGTATTTCATCTCAATCCACCATTTGATAGACGATAACGCTGCCAAAGGCGTGGATTTGCCTGTAGGACTTGCTCCCTTTGTCTGCCAGATATTCATACTCCGGCACCTTCACGCGGCTGCCATCGGGATATTCACGAAGGTATTGCATCACAGCCTCACAGATGTTGTGTGTTGGTTCCTGTCATCAATCGAAGGAAAGGCTAAGAAGTTTGCCAGCCTCACGAATGGCGGGCAAGTCAACCTCGATACGCCGTGCCTTCACTTCTTCCATGATGTCACGCCACGACTTGAAAGCCCCATCGCTAAAGGATGCAATGTGAGCAACGTCCTTCTTGTTCAGCTTCATGGCTGACCCCCGTTCAGATTGGTTAGCTTGACCCGTTATCTTCACCCACGGGTCCACAGGTGACGCCAAGCTATAGTCCTTGACTGACGACTAGACTGGCCGAATAGGCTCGCCACACCACCCGATTGCCCGAGTTCCACGGCCCCAACATTTTTGGTAATGTCGGGTAGCACCAACTTGGAAGTTTTCACGGGATTCCTGCCCCGGTCTCGATCATAGGTTTCACTTAAGCTAACCCTCTCTAAGTGGATGTAAGAAAGGGGCCGCCCCTAAGGACAGCCCCTCACATTCCAGCCACTTGGCCTATAGATTAGAAAGCAGGTTCATACACCGTCGCACCATTCACCACCTTCTTTCCCACCGACTTGTCCGCATTGGCTTGCGGATTGGCAGCCAGAAGCGACTGAGCCTCACGCACCAAAGCCCCAAGATCGAAGCCCGCATCACGCAACACCTTCAACTTGGCAGCCAGAGCCTTGGCCTCCTTCGTCTGAGTGGCAGCGTCAACGGTTTTATCGGGCTTGGGAACCTCAGGCAAAACCTTGGAAAGATCGGCAAGGAATGCCTTATCATCCCACGACTTGCCTTGCTCAATAGCCCGCTTGACAACCGAATAAGTATTAGAGCCTTGCAGATTGAAAGGCCCTTCCCATTTCAATTCAAACCGCCCGCCCGCTGCATGTTTCTTGTCCAACGAAAAGACAATTTGATTGCCGAATGCCGCACGAATGATCTTCTTAACCTTCGCCGCATTGTTCGACATGTTAGCCCGAGCAACAAAGCGAGCCAGAGCATCCCAATCCCGATCTTTGCTGGCCGTCCGACGGATACATTCATCCAACAGAATGAGGCCATCACGACCATTGGCTGTCCGAGAGTCCCAATAGGAACCGATACGGTCAAAGAGTTTGGGGGCTTTTACTTGTGCCATGATTAAGCACTCCTGATTTTGACATGGTGCGACATTACACCTAGCAGGGGCCTAGATCATAAGCCCCTGTCCGTTGTAATGTGGTCTAGCGACCACGAAACAAAACAAGAGGGCATACCCCACAGGCATACCCCCTTGAATGTATCTCTGATTGTGAGGCAATCACTCGCATAGACAATGAAACTTGCGCCCCTTGCCTTGCATCATTCCCTAGCCCTACCGATTATCAGCACATGACGAAAGGCAGGCCATACGAATGTATGCCTGCCTCCCCGTTAATCTTTCACGTTCAAGCTAGGGCAGATTGCCCCTTTCCATGTCCAGCGGATTCCCGCTTTCGCCCTTTCAGATGGCGCACCAATCCTGTTGATGCACGAGTCCACCCTATCGGCTTAGGACATGCCGCCACCCCTTGGCGGATAGGTGGATGGAATTTGACATGCGACTCCCATGCGTCCGATCTATGCCCATCCCGCCCTAAAGCGTTCCGCAGCAACACGCGACGACACAAGAGTGTCAGGGATTCCATCCCGCTTTTCAAAGGACAAGCCTATGGCTTGCCCGTCAAGACTAGCTTGACTTCCAAGGGCGACTCTATGCGAATCGCCTAGGGGAGTTAAGCCCCTTTATTTACGCACAACGACGACACCAGCGGCGGACTTGCCCGCCCGCTTGAAAGGGGAATTAGGACGTGCCGTCGCAAACTTGGCTTGTCCCGCTTTCCATGCCGGGTCGCGTGGCGACTCGGAATAGTCCGCGTCTTGATAATCCGCGAAGGAGTCACCCCTACGCAGAAAACTATTGTATGCCTTCGGATTAACCTTCACATCATGCGAAGGCACAATCCCCTTATCTGCATACTCAATCGCAGGCTTTTCTTGCCTATGCGCCCATTGAATAGAGCGGCAACGAATAGGCTTGTCGGGATCATCGGGATTCGTGGCAGGCTTAAGCCGTTCACGATTCCAGCGTTCTACCTTTGCAGAGCTAAGCCGAAGCTTAAGCTTGTCTTTAGTGGACAATGCGGGCATTGTCTTTCCCCTTTCAGTTTTTCGCCATTGGCGCTTTTCATGTTTCCCTATCTAAGCGGGCTTTCCGGCCTTTCAAGGGGCAAGGTGGATTTTTCTTTTCTTCCCTTCCCGCGCCTTTCCCGATCAAGGGGGGCTTTCAGTTTCGGGCGATTCGAAAAATCGCTTGCAAGAAAACCTAGCCATACTTTTCGGGGGAGATGGAAGTAACGTATTGTTTCAGCCTTTGTAACATTCCGTTACCGCCTATCTTGATTGTGTATAGAATCCCGCGCGAAGTAATACATCCGCGCGCATACACGCGCGTATGTACACGCCTATACCTAGGAAAATAGTTTAACGTTAAACCATTGTGGGGGGTAGGACGTTGAACGTTAAACAAGGGGTAGGGGGAAAATAATTTAACGTTAAACTATCTCAAACGAATCGCTTAGCGTTAAACTAAGTGTTGCAGAAATGTTATAGTCAATCAAATTCACTCCATTGCATATGTGTGAGGTAGCATAATACCCCAGCCTACCACGGGGGGCATGGGCCAAGGGGGGTTAAGGGGTTGATTATATACACTTTTCTCCAAAAATCAGGGTTTTTCCTTGTAAACTACTCCGCAGATGGCCCCAAGATAGTGTCGCAATAGGTTCCTCAACGAAGGTTTGTAATTTCTTTTCTTCTTTCGTCTACGCCGTAGGCATTAAGGAGAGGCAAAGCCTTGCCTCGACGACCTAAAGGTCAAGATATTTATTAAAAACGAGGGTAGAAACGTCTTTTTTGACGAAAAATGAAGAAAGTTAAAAATAGTTTGTCACAAATGGAAGTGTTTTAGCGTATATATAAGTAAGGGGGTCAACTATCCTCGGTTTAATCTGGCTTGAGAACGTCCGGGGGACGGAGACAGAAACCGTGGGGTAGGGGGAATAGTCTCTTTAGTCCAGCCTTAGATAATATATTATATAAGAAGACCGCGATAACGATAGTTATTACCGAGTCTTCCAATATGTTTAGCGACAGTGTTTAATGACGTGATGTCATTTTGTCAGTGTACCCCCTCTCGATAAACTTCGAGCACATTAGACAGAAGAGTTGATGGTCAGTCTTCCGTTAAAGACTTTAATTTTGTTTTTTATTGATGACATCACTTTTTTAAACATTAGCCTTCAAAGCATTTACAAGATGATGTTCTGTTTTGTAGTCAGAGGAAGCCGGGGCGGTACCGGATGAAGGCTCCATTTTTAACGAGGCAACCATGAACGAAACAAAGACCTGCACAAAATGTAAAAAGGTCAAACTTAAAACTGAGTTTCATTTTCGTTCTAAACCTTATAACCATCTTCTTCAAAGCCACTGTAAAACTTGTAAGTACGAAGAGCACAAAAGTTGGGTTAATAAAAACGAGGCCAAAGTAAGAGTTTACCGAGCAAAAGACCCTTGGACATTTAAGAAACGTTGCGCTAGACACGGCATCAATGAGAAACAGTTTTGGGAAATTTATGACAAACAAGGAGGGCGTTGTCTTGTTTGCGAGGATCAAATTTCTGCTGAAATCTCTGCCATCGACCACAACCACAAAACAAAAGAAGTTCGAGGCATTCTTTGTAAGTCTTGTAACCGAGCACTTGGCCTCTTAAAAGATAGTCCATCTAATCTTCAAAGAGCGGCACAATATTTGCTAGATAGAGGACACTATGGGCAGGACCAATGAAGCTCTTTGGGAGCGAAGCAAAGCTAGAGCTAAGGCTAAAATGGGTGGTAATCATTCTGCTCGTGCTATGCAATTGGCTGGTAAACTTTATCGTGAAGCTGGTGGTGGATACACCGGAGAAAAGACAAAAGAGCAAAAGTCCATGACTAAGTGGACGAAAGAAGATTGGGGAACCAAAAGTGGTAAAAACTCCACTATCGGTCCCAAAGCCACTGGTGAACGCTACCTTCCTCGTAAAGCTCGTGAAGCTCTTTCGGATAAAGAATACGCTGCTACCTCTCGTGCTAAAAGAGAGGGGACAAAGCAGGGAAAACAGTTCGTCAAACAACCTAAAAAGATTGCTGAAAAGACAGCAAAATATAGGAAATAAATCATGAAAACTTCTCCTCGTCCTAAAGCACGACCTGTCGTTAAATCTAAGCGTCCCATGCCTGCTGGCCCTGCTCGTGACACTCGTAAAGGTCAAATGAAGCTTGACAGCATTGCTCGTTCTGGTGATGGGTATGCTAAGGGAGGTATGGTTAAAAAAGGTAAATGTCCTAAGTGTGGTAAGTCTATGCCTTGCATGGCATGTGGCGGTATGGTTAAAAAGGGTAAGTAAATGGCTAAAGACCCAATTAATATTGGAGATCAATTTGGGTCTTTAACAGTTGACCGTTTTGAGCTACGAAAAAAGAACCATGTTCTTGTAGCAAAATGTATTTGTGGTAAAGAAAAAGTCTTTTGGAAGAAAAGTGCAATTAAGGCACAAAAGTCTTGTGGGTGTCTTTCGGACCTTTCTGGTATCACAGGAAAACAACGAAGAAGTTGGAACTCACGACTGCAAGGGTATAAAAATGGGGCCCTTAAACGGGGCCTTTTGTGGGAACTTTCTTTTCAAGATTTTGTTGATATTTGTTCCAAACCTTGCTACTACTGCAATGAACCACCAAAAATATGGGATTGTGTGTCAAATGCACCTTCTGTGCAATTAAACACTCCAAAGTCTATTTCAGAAGATTATAAAATTCGTTTTACTGGTGTGGACCGTTACGATAGTAAAAAGGGCTATGTCAAAGAAAACTGTGTCCCTTGCTGCGTGTATTGTAATCGAGCTAAAAGTGATCTCTCGTTTGAAGACTTTAAAGCCCATATCGAAAGGATTTCTCAATGGCTCTTACAGAAGCCCAAAAACGAAAAATGAAAGAACTTGGCTTATCTGGCGTCAATAAGCCAAAACGAACTCCAAACCACCCTAAAAAATCTCACGTCGTAATGGCGTCTGACGGAACGTCCTCTAAAATTATTCGTTTTGGTGAGCAAGGGGCTAGCACAGCAGGTGCGCCTAAAGCTGGTGAAAGCGAACGGATGAAAAAGAAAAGGGCTTCGTTTAAAGCTCGTCATTCCCGTAATATTGCTAAGGGCAAAATGTCAGCCGCTTATTGGGCCGACAAAGTAAAGTGGTAACAGCATGACTGAGCTCACGACACAGTCCCCTAAAAGCCGTAAGATCAGTAAAGATGAAATCCCCACTGTTTATCGTCGCTATCAAAAAGTAGGTTCTTCCATCGGGGAAGAAAAAACTTTTATCGAAGAAGTTTGGGATGACGATAGGTTTTGGAACAATCATAATGTTTGGGGGAGCTGATGCCGACATTTGAAAACAGAGAAAGCTTGTCTTCGGTAAGAGATAAACTAAACGACGCAATTTTGCTTGCAGAAGCAACAGCAGTTGATCTTGAAACTGAAAAAGGCTTAGCGCAAGCTGCTGCTGCTCAAGCACAAGGGTATGCCACTGCTGCACAAGAAGCAGCTCAATTAGCTGTGGAGCAAAGCTGGATAACACTAACGCAAGCAGAGTATGAAGCTTTGCCTGTTAAAGAAACCAACACACTTTATCTTATTGTCTAAAGGTAATCCATGGCTAGTTTAAACGATAGAATTCTTGACTTTGGTCTTTCTGTTCTTGACACAGAAGCCAATGCTGTTTATATTACATCTGCCGAAGCTACGACGTACACACAAGCAACTTCTACATATGCCCTTGGTAATGCCACTTCTATTACAGTGGGTGCCCCTCAAGACCGCACTGGTGGTGGACGAGAAGTTGTCGTCTCTGCTGTTACAGGCGGGACAGTTACAACTTCTGGCACAGCCACGCACTATGCTATTGTAGACACTGTTAACAGCCGTTTGCTTGCAACTAATACACTAAACAACCCGCAAGCAGTTGTAGCAGGGAACTCCTTCTCTCTAGCAGCTATTAGTGTGGGCATTCCTGATCCTGCATAAGGAAAATTTTTATGGCGAAACTCGTAAATAGAGCTTACGTATCTACTTCTACTACTGGTACAGGCACCATTACTCTTGGAGCAGCTGAACCGGGACAAATGACGTTTGCGGCTGCGGGTGTAGCAGACGGAGAAACTGTTCGTTATGTCATTGAAGATGGCACTTCTTGGGAAATTGGTAGTGGTGTCTACTCTGCATCGGGTCCTTCCCTTACACGAAATGTCTTAGAGAGCAGCAACGCTAACACAACCCTCAGCCTTTCTGGCTCTGCTAAAGTGTTTGTTTCGCCTGCTGCCACTGATATTATTACCCCTACTGCTACTCAGACGCTTACTAACAAAACCCTAACATCTCCTATTGTAAATACTGCCACCCTTAATACTCCCACTATTAGTGGTGCTATTATTAACGATGGTTACACGGAAGAGGTGTTTACAGTGTCTGGTACAACACCTGCTTTGTCTCCTGCAAATGGTTCTATTCAGACTTGGACCCTTACAGGTAACTCTACTCCTACCGCTGGGACGTGGAATAGTGGTCAATCTTTAACCCTCCTCGTTGATGATGGGACTGCTTTTACTATTACTTGGTCTTCTATTGGAGTTGTCTGGAAGACAAATGGAGGAGTTGCTCCAACTCTTAACACTTCTGGCTTTACTGTTATTGCCTTGTGGAAAGTGGGGACAACAGTTTACGGCGCCAGAGTGGGAGATGCGTAATGTTGTCTAACACATTGTCTAGAGCTACTGGCGCCTCTGCTTTAACTTTTTCTGCAAATTTTACTGATACCGTCGGTATCGTGACTGGGAAACAGATCGGAAGAGCACACGTCTGAACTCCAGTCACTCCGCGAAATCTCGTATGCCGTCTTC
>OGVV01000055.1_pt1 | contig 11733 bp, 12 predicted proteins | sample 1575891 | NCBI WGS metagenome assembly OGVV01 (sample SAMN07581546, study PRJEB24739) | freshwater metagenome | place: Singapore | collected 2015-04
TTTTTTTTTTTCAAGCAGAAGACGGCATACGAGATTTCGCGGAGTGACTGGAGTTCAGACGTGTGCTCTTCCGATCTGTTTCCCAGTCACGATAGATCAAAAGAAAATATTTTAGTAGATTTCCCAGAATTAGGAATGGAAGCCGTTAGAAAAATTGAAGTAAAAGATTTCCCTGCATTTATTATTACCGATGATAAAGAAAATGATTTCTTCTCTGCATTGAGTCATTAGAAAGAAAATGGACAAACCTGTGAGTGAAAAGACTTGCAGGTTTTTTATTTATAATTATCTTGTTGCTTTTGAAAATAGTTTGGATAATTACCAAAATTTGGTAACTTTGCCAAAAAAACCATGGGAAGAAACACTTCGATATCATTAGGTAATCATTTTGAAAGTTTTATTGAAACAACTGTTTCTAAAGGGCGTTTTAGTAATGCAAGTGAAGTAGTTCGTGCTGGACTAAGACTTTTGGAAGAGGAAGAAAATCGAATTTTAGTGTTGCGTAATGCAATTCAAGAGGGCATTCAAAGTGGCAGAGCTACAGATTTTGATCCCAAAAAACACTTAGAAACACTTAAATCTAGAAAAAATAATGGCTAAGTTTTACTTAACAAATAAAGCCGTTGAAGATTTAGGAGAAATTTGGAATTACACTATTGAAACTTGGTCTGAAAACCAAGCTGCAATTTATTATTCATTACTTATTGATTCTTGCCAAGAATTAGCCACTGCACCAAATCAAGGAAAACCCTATGAGATAATTGAAAAAAATATATTAGGATTTCGAGTAGGACAACACCTAATTTTTTACAAAATTATAACAGAAAAAGAAATTGAGATTATCAGAATTTTACACGGAATGATGGATTTAAAAAATCATTTATAAGATTTTAATTTTAAAATATTCCGTGCTTTTATTACTGATAATATAAGGGAATGATTTCTTCTCCGCATTGAGTCATTAGGAATTTATTCCATAAAATAAACCCTGATAAAGTTTAAAACTCTAACAGGGTTTTTATTTTCTCCTACAAGGTTTCCAAAACCTTGTAGGTGTTTTTATAGATATCTACAAGGTCAAAAAAGACCTTACAGGATGATACACTAATTATAAACTCCAAACTCCCCACTAAACCTACTCCACAAACAACACCAATCCTTTTAAATAATGGCCTTCTGGGTGATAAATATTCGTTGGGTGATCGGGTCCTTGTTCTAATTTGTGTAATACTCTGATGTTTCTTCCTGTTTCAATGGCTGCTGCGGCTACAGTGTTGTAAAATAAAACATCGTCAATTACTTGCGAACAAGAGAAGGTGAATAAAATTCCGTTAGGCGCCAAGGCTTTTAAACCTGCAATGTTTAAACGTTTGTAGGCTTGTGTTGCGGTGTGTTTGCTTTTGATGCTTTTCGCGAAAGCTGGAGGGTCTAATACAATTACATCGTATTGTTGCGTGTGCTCTTTCATGAAGTTGAATACATCGTCAGCAACAGCTTTGTGGTTGGCTTTTGGAAAGTTCAATTCCATATTACTTGCGGCTAAATCCACCGCTTTTTGAGAAATATCTACTGAAGTTACCAATTCAGCTCCAGCACTCATGGCGTAAATTGAAAATCCGCCAGTATAACAAAACGTGTTTAATACTTTTTTACCTTTTGAAAATTTACCTAATAATTTACGGTTTTCTCGTTGGTCTAGGAAGAAACCTGTTTTTTGTCCTTCAACCCAATTAACGGAAAACAAAATGTTGTTCTCTTTGGCAACTGCTTCTACTTTATTTCCGAATAAGAAATAATCAGTTCCTGTATTCGGTAAAGTTCCTGAACTTTTGCAATAAATGGTTTCGCAATACTCCGAAAAATTTGATTTTATCGCTTCGGCAATTTGCTCCATTTGAAGAAAAATTCCTATAGAATGCGCTTGAATTACCCAATTTTTATCATAATAATCAATAATTAATCCTGGAATGCCATCGCCTTCTCCATGAATGACACGAAAAGCATTCGTAACATCTAAATCCAATAATTTCAAACGTAAATTCCAAGCCGATTGCAATTTTTCTGTCCAAAAGTTTTCAGAAAAAGTTTCATCACCAAAAGTCAAAATACGAACTACAATACTTCCTTTGTTACTAAAATATCCTGTTCCTAAATGATTGTTTTTCGAATCGACTACATCCACCATTTCGCCATCGTTTATTTCGCGACTCACCCCGTAAACCGCACCACTAAAAATCCAAGGATGACGACGTTGAATTGATTTTTCTTTTCCTGATTTTAAAATTACTTTTGGTAAGCTCATTTTCTTTAAAATATATAAAAACCTGACAAGTTTCGGTAAACTGTCAGGTTTAAAATTATAAACTCTTTTTATTAATCGATATTCATTTCAGGAATTTCTCCCTCAATGATTAAATCGGCTTCTGTTGCTTTGATGATGTCTTCAACTGAAACCCCTGGTGCGCGTTCTAACAATTTGAATCCTTTTGGTGTGATTTCTAAAACCGCTAATTCCGTAACGACTTTTTTCACACACCCAACACCGGTTAAAGGAAGCGTACATTTTTTCAAAATTTTCGATTCTCCTGCTTTATTTACGTGCATCATGGCTACGATAATATTTTCTGCAGAAGCTACTAAATCCATAGCGCCACCCATTCCTTTTACCATTTTTCCTGGGATTTTCCAGTTGGCAATATCTCCGTTTTCAGAAACTTCCATTGCTCCTAAAATGGTTAAATCTACTTTTTGCGCACGAATCATTCCGAAGCTAAAAGCCGAATCAAAGAAACTTGCTCCTGGTAAAGTGGTAATCGTTTGTTTTCCTGCGTTGATGATGTCGGCATCTTCTTCTCCTTCGAAAGGAAATGGACCCATGCCTAAAACTCCATTTTCCGATTGAAATTCAACTGAAATATCCGTGCGAACATAATTGGCAACTAAAGTTGGGATTCCGATTCCTAAGTTTACATAGTAACCGTCTTTCACTTCTTGTGCTATTCTTTTTGCTATATCTTCTTTTGATAACATAATTCTTTCTTTTTACTGAACACTAAAAACTGAACACTGATTACTTTTGACGAACAGTTCTTTGCTCAATTCTTTTTTCAAATTTCTCACCTTGGAAAATACGGTTTACCATAATTCCTGGAATGTGAATTTCGTTTGGATTTAAAGTTCCTGCTGGTACTAATTCTTCAACCTCAGCGATAGTGATTTTTGCAGCACCTGCCATACAAGCGTTGAAATTACGAGCTGTTCCTTTGAAAATAAGATTTCCAGCTTCGTCACCTTTCCAAGCTTTTACGATTGAAAAATCAGCTTTGTACGCCAATTCCATTACGTGCATTTTTCCGTTGAATTCACGTGTTTCTTTTCCTTCAGCTACTTCTGTTCCGTAACCTGCTGGGGTAAAGAATGCTGGAATTCCGGCTTGTGCAGCACGACATTTTTCAGCTAAAGTTCCTTGAGGTGTTAATTCCACATCTAATTCACCTGAAAGCATTTGACGTTCGAACTCTGCATTTTCTCCTACATAAGAAGAAATCACTTTTTTGATTTGACGTTTTTGTAATAACAATCCCAATCCGAAATCATCCACACCTGCATTGTTAGAAATACAAGTTAGATTGGTTACATTTTTGCGAACTAATTCAGCAATACTATTTTCAGGAATACCACAAAGACCAAAACCACCTAACATGATGGTTTGTCCGTCTTGAATTCCTTCCAACGCTTCTTGAACGTTATTTACTTTTCTAGAAATCATATTTTGGTTTGTTGTTGTTTATAATCCGAATTCGTCCATATTAGGTTCATCTGTTGGAACCGCTGTTGAATCAACAACTTTTTTAGGTGTCCAACAATCTACTTTAATTTTTAAATCATCTGGACGTTCAAATGGTTCTTTTGACACATCTAAATCGCTATCTGCATAACATTTCTTCATAAAAATTCCCCAAATTGGTAATGCAGTTGTAGCACCTTGCCCCATATGAGTAGATTTAAAATGCGCTGCTCTATCTTCATTTCCAACCCAAATTCCAGCTGCCAAATTTGGCACCATTCCAATAAACCAACCATCTGAGTTGTTTTGAGACGTTCCTGTTTTTCCTGCAATTGGATTCCCAAAACTATAATCGTATTGTATAAATCCACCACCGCCCCATTTTAATCGAGCTCCAGTTCCTGATTGCGTTACTCCTTCCATCAATTTTATAACGGCATAAGCCACATCTTTATTAACCACATCTTTTGTAACTGGCATTGGTTGATCAATTACTACTCCGTTTTTGTCTTCAATTTTAATGATAAAATTAGGTTTTACATAAACCCCTTGATTAGCAAATGTACTCATAGCACCTACCATTTCTTCAACCGTAATATCTACGGCTCCTAATGCAATGGATGGCTGAACTGGAATTTTTGAGGTAATTCCTAATTCTTTCGCCATATCAGCAACAGCTTGAGGTCCAACTTTATCAATTAATTTTGCTGATACTGTATTTACAGAATTAGCTAGTGCTTTTTGAAGTGTTATGGTTCCTCTGTAATTTCCATCAGAATTTTTTGGAGACCAATCGGCATCAATTCCCCATTTTCCTTTTGGCATCGTGAAATAACTGTCGATGATAGAATCACATGGCGACATTTGTAATTGTTCAATAACCGTTGCATATACAAATGGTTTAAATGTAGAACCTACTTGTCTAGCTCCTTGACCTACGTGATCGTATTGGAAATATTTGTAGTTAACTCCTCCTACCCAAGCTTTAATATGACCTGTACGAGGTTCCATAGCCATCATTCCAGTTTGCAAGAAATGCTTGTAATAAATGATGGAATCTCTAGGTGTCATAATCGTATCTCTTTCACCATTATAAGTAAAAATCTTCATTTTTGCTGGTACCGAAAACGATTTGACAATTTCATCTTCCGTTTTTCCATTCAAATCCATTTTTCTCCATCGCTCTGAATTTTTCATCGCTTGGTTCATGATTTGTTGGGTTTGTTCTGGAGTAATATCAACAAAGGGAGCGTTTTCTTGGTCTTTCTTGCCTTCGAAAAATTCTTTTTGAAGATTTTTAAGATGTTCATAAACTGCCTCCTCAGCATATTGTTGCATTTTGGAGTCAATAGTCGTGTAGATTTTTAAACCATCACGGTACAAATCATATTCGGTTCCGTCGGGTTTTAAATGGTCTTTCACCCATTTTTTCATATAATCTCTTAAATATTCTCTAAAGTAAGTAGCGCTACCTTCTGAGTGGCTTTCTGGTTTGAAATCTAGTTTTACAGGTAGTTTGCTCAACTCAGCCTTTTTAGATTCCGAAATGACGCCATTTTTTACCATTTGTCCTAAAACCGTATTTCTTCTATCCAAAACTAATTGTGCTCTTTTTTTACGATTTGGATTGTAAAGCGATGGATTTTTAAGCATTCCAACAAACAAAGCCGATTCTTCAATAGTTAAATCTTTTGGTTCTTTGTTCATGTAAATTTTAGCTGCTGAACGAATTCCAACTGCTCCATTTACAAAGTCAACTTGATTTAAATATAATGCGATGATTTCTTGCTTGGTGTACTGACGTTCCAAACGAATGGCAATAATCCATTCTTTTACTTTTTGAATTACCCTAAATAAAATGAATTTAGAACCTTCTCCATGGAATAAGTTTTTAGCTAACTGCTGGGTTAACGTACTTGCTCCTCCATCTCTACCTAATCGAACAACAGCACGTAAAGTTCCTTTGGCATCGATTCCTGAATGTTCGTAAAAACGTTCATCTTCTGTAGCCACCAAAGCTTTCACTAAATGCTGTGGAAGTTCATGGTATTTCACAGGTGTTCTGTTTTCTTTAAAAAATTTTCCAATAACAACTCCATCTGAAGAAATAATTTCAGTTGCTACATTTGAATCTGGATTTTCCAAATCATCAAATGAAGGCATCTTTCCAAAAAATCCCCAAGACGCAAAAAGGAATAATAAAATTACTCCTAAAAATCCGTAGGCAAATAATTGCCAAAATTTTCTTTTATACTCTGAAAAATCTTCTGTATTTGCTTTTTTAGTAGCCATACTATTTTATTTTTTCAATTCTTAATCCTAATTCTGTAATTCCTTTAAGTTCTGAAACACCATCTACTTTACCAGTTTCTCTCACCGCCTGAACCACCTCAACATTGTATTTTCCAGCTCTCTTGAACTTGAAATTTTCTAAATACCACAATTTGCTTTCCTTCACATCTGAAAAACCTTCACCTAACAAAGTTCCATCTGGATTTGCCATTAAATACTCTAACGTATCCACTTTAATTGTTGGCTTTTTCCCAGGCTCTTTCATGGTTACAATCAAATACATATTGCTAAACGGATAATCAGTATTGTTTCTCACATTTAAAAACAAATGATACGGATTCAGTGTATCTTTTTGTTCAAATGTAAAACGCAAAGTGTCTGATTTTTTCCAAGAACCATCTAACTCTTTGTATTCGCTAAAGAATTGCTTTTCATCGCATGAGAAAAAAAGCATCGTTAACATTAGTAACCCAATGAATTTACTCTTTTTTAGGTGCATTTTTAAAATTTGAAGGTTTACGTTTTTTATTTTTATTGTTTTTCTTCTTCTTTGGCTGATCAAAACGAGTTAAACTATCTTGTCCTACCACATTTTCGAATTTTTTCTCAACTTCTTGAGTGCTTTCTACCACATAATCTTCTAAGGCAGCTACTTTCTCTTTCTTTTTATTAATTGCAACAATTTCTTTTACTTTTGATACGGGTAAAACCAACCATTGTGCTGGTGCATTGGCATAAGCAAACCACATAATTTCTTTGAAAATATCTACTTTTTGGCAATATGCATCTCCTTTTTCGGTATATAACTTGGTATCCATATCTGGAAAATCTTTTAGAGCATCCAAATACGTATCCAATTCATAATTCAAACAACACTTTAATTTACCGCATTGCCCCGCTAATTTTTGTGGATTTAATGATAATTGTTGGTAACGCGCTGCCGAAGTATTGACACTTCTAAAATCGGTTAACCAAGTAGAACAACACAACTCTCTTCCGCAAGAACCAATTCCTCCTAAACGAGCAGCTTCTTGACGAAAACCTACTTGCTTCATTTCGATTCTAATTTTGAATTCTTGTGCAAATTCTTTAATTAACTGACGAAAATCTACACGATCATTTGCTGTGTAATAAAACGTTGCTTTTGAACCATCGCCTTGAAATTCTACATCCGAAATTTTCATTTCTAACTTCAAATGAATAGCGATTTCACGAGCTCGCATACGAACCGATTCTTCTTTATTTCGAGCTTCAGTCCAAATATCAATATCGCGTTGTGATGCTTTCCTGTAGATTTTAGCTAGTTCCTTATCGGGATTTTCGCCTTTCTTTTTCATTTGAATTTTTACCAATTCGCCTGTCAAAGTCACAATTCCAATGTCATGTCCTGGAGAAGCTTCAGTTGCTACAATATCTCCAATAGCTAAAGTTAGCTTTTCTGTATTTCTAAAAAATTCTTTTCTTCCGTTTTTAAAACGAATTTCAGCCGCATCAAATGGTTCTTGACCACCTGGCAACGTCATATTTGACAACCAATCGAAAACCGAAAGTTTGTTGCAGCTATCGGTGCCGCAAGTCCCGTTATTATTACATCCTTTTGGTGTGCCGTCTTTAGCACCCGTGGAACAGTTCGTACATGCCATAATTTTGAATATATGTTGATTGTCCGTTTGTTGGACTACGTTTCTAAAATGTTTTTGAGCGTAAAGATATTGATTTTTTGTGGAAACTTTCAAAAATCAATCTCGAAGTTCGCCAAAAAGAAAAAACCTATCTCATAGTTAAACGAAATAGGTTTTCATATAGTATTGTAAAACAAAAATTTAAGTTTCTTTTACGGTAATAATATGCACCGGACAAGCTTTTGCCGCTAATTCACAATTTTCAACAATCGTATGGTCCGCCGATTTTAAAGTGTGAAAACCTTTGGCATCAACTGATTTAATTAATACTGATTTTCCGTCTTTTTTGGACATTTGAAATTGTGCTGGCGCCATTTCAACACAGTAATTGCAACCAATGCATTTGTCTCTTTGAAGCGTAACAACAACCATTAGTTTTCTACAATTTTATACATTTTATCCGATAAACGAATACGGAACGGCACTTTTAAAGTGCAACTATCGCCTTTAGTTGCTTTTTCCGAAGTTACATCATTCACGAAGAAATCTTCTAAAATTAATTCTTGCGCTCCGGTTGACGGACCCGTAATTAAAATTTTATCACCTTTTTTAATGTCGTATGCTTCAATTTTGAATTCGGCTATGCTTGATTTTGGGAAATAATGCATTCCTTTACCCACATATACTTTCTTTTGAGTAGCATTAGAACCTGGATTGTCTGACCATTCGCCTAATTTTTGTCCCAAATAATAACCACTCCAAAAACCACGATTATAAACGGTTGCTAAAGCTTCCATCCAAGTGTTGATTTTCTCTTTCGTAAACGTTCCTTCATAATACGAATCGATAGCTTCTCGATAGGTTTTGATAACGGTTGCTACATAATCTGCTGCTCTTCCGCGACCTTCAATTTTTAATACCTTAATGCCTGAATCAATAACTTGATCTAGAAAATCTAAAGTACACAAGTCTTTTGGCGACATCATGTATTCGTTATCAATTTCGATTTCAAAACCAGATTCTTGGTCGATAACTGTATATTTTTTACGACAATTTTGTTTGCAAGCACCACGATTGGCAGAAGAATTATGCGAATGTAAACTCAAATAACATTTCCCTGAAACTGCCATACACAAAGCACCGTGACCAAAGATTTCGATTTCTACTAAATTACCACTTGGTCCTTTGATTTGCTCTTTTTCGATGTCATCGGTGATTTTCTTCACTTGGCGTAAACTCAACTCGCGAGACAATACAATCGTGTCAGCAAACATCGCATAGAATTTTACGGTTTCGATATTAGTAACATTCAATTGAGTGGAAATATGCACTTCCATTCCCATCGTACGAGCTGTCATAATAACTGCTTGGTCAGATGCGATTACCGCCGTAATTCCTGCTTCTTTGGCTTTGGTTAAAAGTGTTTTTACAATCGATAAATCATGATCGTAAATAATGGTATTTAAAGTTAGATAGGTTCTAACGTTTTTTTCTTTGCAACGACGAGCAATTTCTGGCAAATCGTCTAAAACGAAATTCACCGTTGCACGAGCTCGCATGTTTAATTGTTCTACACCAAAATAAATTGAATCGCAACCATTATCTAAAGCTGCTTGCATCGATTCGAAATTTCCTGCAGGCGCCATTAATTCTATTCTTCCAGAAGTTGTCATTAGCTGATAATTTTAAATAATTTATCGGATAATCTTACTCTAAAAGGCACTTCAAAAGTTACTTTATCGCCAACTTTTGCTGATGAACTTTCTGTTCCGTTTACGAACATTTTTTCTAGAACCAATTCTTGGTTACCAGTTGTTGGTCCCGAAATTAGAATGCTGTCACCAACATTTAGTTCTTGATTTTCTATAACGAAAAGGCCTACTTGTGCTTTCACATAATAATGTTCGGCTTTACCAAGCAATACTTTTTTTACTTTTATTTTCTGACGAATGTCTTTTGTTTTTTCTGCTACAGCCAAAGGTTTGTCTGACAATTCACCTGAATGTTTGAATTTTAAATTTTCCGATTTTCCTTTTCGGAACACTTTATTACCCACTTGTTTTCCTCTACGAAGTTTTACTTGTTCGGCTAATGGCAAATGCGTGATTTCTAAACATTCTGTAGAACAACAATTTTCCATGGCTGCTTTACATTCGTCACATTGGATGAACAATAAGTGACAACCATCATTCAAACAATTCGTGTGATTGTCGCAAGGTTTTCCACATTGGTGACATTGCGAAACGATATCATCAGTAATCCTTTCGCCTAATCTGTGGTCGAAAACGAAATTCTTTCCAATGAATTTACTTTCCAAACCTTCTTCTTTGATTTGTTTCGCGTAATTAATAATGACCCGCACGAGATTAAAAACCTTGCCGAGGACCTGACCTATTCCAACAAGAAAAAAGAACTGATCGATCTGCTGGGAAAAAGCCAGCTTTCTTTCGGAGACACAGTTTCATACACCGCAAAAAACCTCAAACCGCTCGCCTATAATCCCGACACCTTGGTCAGAAAACCCGATCAATGGCAGCCTGAGTACGTCCTCAGGAGGTATTTCGATCTCAAGAAGTAGAAGCCACGATTTAAAATAACGGCACCTGGCATAAAAAAACCAGTCCCGAAACTCAGGACTGGCTTTGAACTTTTTTAATCTGAAATTAAAATTTCAGCGCAAAAGTCATGTAGAACGTGCGTCCATCCGCTGGCATGATTCCCGGCCCAGGGTATCCACCAGCTCTTCGGGTGAAGTAGCGCTCATCGGTCAGATTGTTTACTCCTGCCTTCAGAGAGTGCTGTTTCCAGATATTCCAGCTTGCTGAGAGATCCTGTACTCGGTAGGCAGGAATTGCACCTACTGTCGCTGCTGCATTGGCAACTTCCGTGTTGGAAGCATCCGAATAGGCTTTCCCGATATCACTCATCTGCCAAGTCATGGAGAACTTGCCCAAGTTGTACGTCGCTCCATAGCGATTGATCTTTCTTGGTGCATTTTCTACTTGGTTACCCTTTAGGTTTCTGGTGGTGATCTGACCATTGCTGACCGAGGTCACCTCAAAGTCGCCGTAAGTGGCATCGATGAAGGCCAAAGAGGTAAATAGATGCACATATCCCACATTGGAACTTCCGAAGAAAGCGGTCACTGGGTCAAATTCGATGTACCCCTCAAATCCTCTGCTCACAGAATTTCCCAAATTGGTGCGGAACTGGTAAATGCTGCCATCAGGTCTTGCCTGAGCGATAGTTCCTATACGATCGGCATAATTGAGGTGGAAATAGCCCAAGTCAAACTTCAAGTAGGAAGCCAGACTGCCTCGGTATCCAAAATCAATGTTATGTCCTCTGGAATCGCTGAGATTTTCATCGATCACATCTGTAGTTGCCGGAGGTGTCAAGTCAGAGATCAGCACAGGTCTGTACGCCTGAGAGAAGTTGGCATAAAACTCCGAATTCTTGGTTACGTGGTATTCTGCCCCCACTCCAAAAATCGCGAAAGAACGCGTCCTGCTGATTTGATCCAACAGCTGTGGATTACCATTGACGATGTTGAATTGGCCTTCCATGATGGATCGAATATTTTCCACACGAACTCCACCGGTAACCAAAAATTTATCCGAGAATCGGAACACATTTTCGACAAATGCCGCCAAGTTGATGTTGGAGAAATCCAGGTCTCTTCGGTAATCCCCTGCTGCTACAGAAAAATCCATATCTCTACCTGAAGTACCCACACCCAACTGCTTGCGATCGATGTGCCTATTGAAATAACGAAGTCCGGATACTAGAGTCTGCTCTTTTCCAAATAGCTGATAAGAAGAACTCAATCTGATTTCAGAACCATACGTCGTGTAATAGTCTCTATCTACCTGACGATTGCCCAAGTCATCTTCCACATTGATCGGTCTCATGTTTCCCAGTCACGATAGTTTGCCTTAACATTAATTCAAACCCCCTGTTAATCTGGGGTTCTGTGTTATTTAGTTTGCTTTTTTCGTCTTCTTGTTCTTTTTTCATTTTTATATTTTTCAG
>OGVV01000056.1_pt1 | contig 11638 bp, 23 predicted proteins | sample 1575891 | NCBI WGS metagenome assembly OGVV01 (sample SAMN07581546, study PRJEB24739) | freshwater metagenome | place: Singapore | collected 2015-04
TTTCACCTACTACGTTGTTGAACTCAAGTGCCGCCTTGGTATTGAGGGTGGTAAGCTGGTCGATACCACGGTCTGAGTCATGTTCCACCCCGACGACGCTCAATACCTTGCTGCTGGAGGCGCTTCCAAGCCGGATGCGTTCCCACGGCATGAGCGTTAGTTGGTTCGTGGCCGATACTCTGGCGTCCAGCGCAAAATACAGTGCGTGGTGGACTGTGCCAACGGGGTAGCCCTTGACCACAATGGGCGCAGGCGGCGGCGTAAGGCTGCTGAGGCGCTGATTTACTTCACTGGCCTGATGGTCGATGCCAAGCGGGATGATGCCCGTATGCAAGCCATGTTGCGGCGTGGTGAGGGCTGGCTTTCCTCGATGCTGAGGATGTGCAAGGCCTATGCAAAAAAAGCCCTCTACTGGAACGGCGGCTTGATGCTTGATGCTCCGCTGCCCGACTTCTACTCGATGGGTCTTGAGGCTTTGTCTCTCGATGGTAGTGAGCCCTTTGAGGAGGTGCTGGCTGCCGTCCAGCGTTTCCAAGGGGCGTACATCGAACCACATAATAACTCCAAGGGGTCTGGTGTTAACGATGCTGTTGGCGCTCGATGGTCTGAAGTTAAGCCAAGTGGTAGTAAAAAAAGAGACTACATCCTGACTTATGAGGAGTATTCGGCGGTTAAGCGGCTCGCTCGGCGGTCGGATTTGCGGCGCGTGGCGGGTCGGATAGCGTTTTACAAGCGGCGTGGCGATGTTCATGGGTTTCTCGGTTCGATGTATGGGCTGATGTCGGGGCGAGTTGGGCAAGGTGGCAACAAGTTGGGCATCAATACCGTCAAACAAAAGTTCGGCGGCATTGGCTCGATGGTGATTGGCTCAGTGCTGCTGTCCTCTGCGACTGCCCTCGATGCGGCCTCAAAAGTCGGCGCTTTCCTGATGACCGGCGAACTCTGAGCGGTGCTCCCACTTGTGCGTAGTGACTGGCTTGAGGCTGCTCACTAGCTTCAACACATGGATGGTGCGCTGCTGGTTGCGCGGCTGCTTCGATAGTCGCTCGGCTTCCATCTGTGCTGACTGGTAGGTGGGGTGAATGACTGTCGGGGCTTGGCTTCCCTCGATGGATACCATGTAGCTCATGTCTGCTCCTTTGAATAGAGTTTGGAGCTTATTGGTCTGCTCACTTTAATCATGCGCTTGATGACGGCGTTGGCGTGTTCTTGTGCGTCTGGTCTGCCTTTGTATTTGCCGTTGTTGATATCGTTCTGCACTGAACTGATGGCTATCAGTAGCGCGTCATACAGTGTCCATAGGTCGTCGTCAGTGAAGTTCATACTGTTTCCTCGATGGTTGAAAGAATGGCGCGTAGGTTGGCGGCGGTTTCTCGATAGTGCTGTCCGTTGTGTACGGCGGTCACTCCACCGTTCTTGTTGGTCACTACCCATACCTTTCGGCGGTATCGTCCGTCACCTTTGATGTCACCGAAATACAGATAGCCGATGTCTGGATACTTCAGTCCACGGGCTTCGTTGATGGTGTGGCATAGCTTTGCGATGGTGCTCATGTTATTTCCTCGATGGTATGAATACACATTCCCCGATGTGGGTCTGTCCTGCTGCGTCCGTCCATTCCTGCCCGCATCCCACTGACCACTCAATGAGTACGGTGGCAATGAGCGCGGCGAATAGGGCGGCTATGAGTATCTCGGTAATCAAACGCATAGCTTTACCCTCTCGATGTTCCAACGGGTGAATCTGAATGTGCGCGTGTCTTTGAATACTCTCTCGACGGTGCAATCGTAGATGCGGGCATACTGTTCCATCAGATTCTCGATGCGCGGCTCGTGCTTGATGCTGGGTCGGCGTGTGCTGTTAATGTAGTAGCCCATATCCGCCTCCCCATGCCCTTCGGCGGGGCTCCAGTAGCAGATGTGCCCATGCTGTGCTGGCATTTCGGGTATGAATAAGGCGAGTTCATCGGGTGCTTCCACCTTGGCAATAACTTTCATCGTGCTCCTCCTTCAAATGCTTCGATAGCATCGGCAATCATCCATTTGTCAATGTCGGCGGGTGTCTTGCCTCGGCTGAGTTCTTCCTGAATGAAGTTGGCTATGTATTCGGATAGTTCCATGTGCTCGTTCATGCTTGCTCCTCGTTGATTGATTCAAGCTCCCAGTTGCCATAGGCTTGGTAAGAGCCGTCTGTTTCCAGCTCTTGCCATGCCAGTGCCTCGGCTTCTTCTGGCGTTTCTGCCTCGATGGTGAGGGTCGTGTATGACTCGTATTTCAATTCGACTTGGTAGGTTTTCATGCTTGCTCCTTTATGGCAATTAGTTTGCTGTCGGGGTCTGGATGGTTCTTGAATCCCTCGATGATGGCGCGGATGGCATCGGCTTTGGTCGGGCTTTGTAGCTCCACTTCAAACCGATAGCCTTTTCTCTCGATGGTGATGATGTATGTCATTCTTCTTCGTCCTCGGAAATAAACTCACGCCATTCGTCCAGTGCAAACTCCGCGACAAGGTGGGGCGGTGCTTCCTCGATGGTGTATGTTTCGTCTGTGTGTCCGTCTGAATCGCCTGATGCTGTGCCGCAAAAGCCGCATCCTGTCTCGCAGTAATGCAGCACATACTGGATGTCGTCGCGGCTTTGTAGTGCTGCCACTGGCGGGCTCCATGCGCTGTCAAAGCTCAAATAAAGCTCGGTATCGCTTACCCTGTCCATGTGGTCGTCCTCTCCACCCACATCCCATTTCGCGCCCCAGTTCTGCACTCGCCAGTCCCACCATGCGTGGGTCTTGTTGACGGGGGCTGTGCCTGCGATTTCGGGGAAAGTGGGAAACACTTCCACTTCCTCGTAGTCGGGTTCTGGTCGCAAGGCGGCTAAGAATTTACCTTCGGCAAATGCGGCTTCCAATCTGTCGATGGTGGCTTTGTCGGCGCGGATGGTGAGGTTGTTGCTGCAATAGTTAGGCATGGTCTTTCTCCTTAGTTCAGAATCAAATAGGGTTGTGCTGTAAGTTTCTTGATTTCCTTACGCCACTGCTGAATCTCTCGCCACTGGCTGCGGATGGTGTTTTGCAGCGTTTCACATACGGCGGGTGTGTATGCACCATGCGCCTTGATTTCACGCGCTAGGGTGCGGATATGTTCACGGGCGGTGGCAATTTCGTCCGATAGTTCCTCGATGCGCTGCTGTGCTCTATCTTCTATCCATGCCTCCCTATCTTCCTCTGCGCGGCGTTCTGCAATGCTGTCGGCTTGGTGGGCAATGTCGCGCATGGCATCTTCTAATGCTTCGGTCTTGTGTCCGTTTTCGTCCCATGCTTCGCGGGCGGGGATTTTCTCGATGGTGTCCCAATATAGGGTGTCGCACTCGGATTCTTTGTAGGTCACGCCTGCCACCACATAAGCCCATTTGCCCAATCGCATCACGCTCACTGTGCCGATTACCAGCTCATAACCGTCATCGTCGGAATACCAGCCTTTGTGACCAATGCGGGCTACATCGTGTGCCATTTCGTAATGTTTCAGATTCGGCGCGTCTCGATGGTTGTCCAGCCACATGGTCGTTCCGTTAGGTGCGAAACCAAAGCGCGGTTGTGTAGTGCGGCGGTGGGCTCTCCAGTTGTGGTAATGGGTATATGTGGGGTGCTTCTCCAGCCACTTGGCTGCTTCGGCGCGGTATTTGTTCAGTCGGTTTAATGCTGTCATGATGCTGCCTTTCTCGATGGTGGTTGAGTGGGTTTAATGGTCTGCGACTGCTTCGCGGATGGCATCAAGGGTTGCGCGGTCAAAATGTTTGCGCAGTGCTGCGGCGATTTCTTGGCATTGTTTGAAGGTGTTCAGTGCCTCCAGGCTGTCATCTGAATAGCCATAGTTCGCGCACCAATCCGAAAAATTCTCGTCTGCTGCGGCTGCGTCCATTATGAGGCTGTGCAAAATGTCGGTTTTGGTGGGCTTAACGGGTTTAAGGTTGTCGCGGTCCCATTGTGCGGCGGAGATGCTGCGCGGTGGGTAGGTGTTTTTCTGTCCGCTGCGGGCTTGCCTGAGTCCTGTCCCTGTGTAATAGGGGGTCGTCCAAAAGCCCGATTTACTTGTTAACTTAACTAGCCATTGGTCAACGGTGCGGGCGTGTTTATCGTCCCAAGGGCTGACAATCTCGCCAACATAAGTAATGGTGATTGGTAGGGTGTCAAGGTCGATTTTTTGGGCGGTGGTGTTCATGCTGTGGGCTCCTTGTTGAGAATGGCGAGAATAGCGGCGATTTGTTCGGGCGTGACTGTCATCCAGCGGGTTTGTCCGTGTTCGTTTTGTAGCTTCATTGTGGCGGGTGTTGCCTCTCCAAGCTGTTTGATTTCGTTATCGTAGTAGGTCATGGTCGGGGCTCCTGTGTTTAAAGTGTTGCGCGGTCGGCTAGTGCTTCGCTTATGAGTCCTGCGCGGCACATGCTGTCCACATAATCGCACCACAAACAGCGGGTGTCGGTCGAGTGCATCTTTCCCCTGCCTGTGTAGTCGGTGATTTTTTTGCGGTCGGCTTGTGGGTTGTCTTGCCAAAAACGGCGGCGTAATTCTTTTTGCGTGGTGATTTCGTGCTGCATAGTGTCGGCTCCTGTGTCGGTTTAATGATGGTTAAAAAACGGCGGTTTGTGTGCAATCGCGGACAAACTCACCATCTCCAACATGCACGTAAAGATGCCCGTTGGAGTCATAGTAGCTTACTCGGCCTGCTTTACCGCCATATGTGTGCATGTCGCGGCGCGTAATCGGGCGCGTGGCCATGTCCGCAGATTGAGACACGTATTGATTGCGCATCTGGCGGCGCTCAAACCCGATGACGCTCCAAGTGTTGGCAAAACCAGCCGATGTATCGGTGCCGTAGTGGTTTATTGCTGCGTAGTACATGTTTTATTGCTCCAGTGTGTGCCATTCTGGCGGGTTGTTGATGGTGCTATTGTAGGGTTTTGAGTCGGTTTTACTGTTCGTTGTCTTCGTCTTGTCAGTTAAAAACTGCCATAAAGTTGCATGATTTCCACACGCGGGGCGCGGTGGGGTCTTCCGTGATTTCTATGCGGTAATCTTCGCACCCATCGGGGATTTGTGCGGCGGGGCTGCTGGCTTCGAGTTCATCAATGCCCAGCATGGCTGCAAACTGTGGCGCGTAGTCTTCAGGCTCTAGGCTGTCGGCGTCTCCGATAGTAATTCGGGCTTGTTCGATTCCGTGGCGGTCAGTCAATACCGCATAAATCGGGGTGAGTCCATCGGGCTGCATTGTGTTCATGGTTTCGGCTCCTGTTTACAGATAACCCAAAAGCTGGGCGGTTTCGTCATAAATGGCTACTTTGTAAAGCTGGGCGGTGTTGCCTTCCATCGGCTCGGCTTTGTATGTCCATTCACCATCTGTGGCGGTGTTCTGTGCTGCCAAGATAATGGCGGCGGCTTTGGTGAAAAGTGTGGGGGTGGTGTTCATGTGCTGCTGCTCCTGTTGGTCAGATAATGAAGTCGGGGTTATTGATTAACCCCATAACTTCGGCATTGGTTAAAAGTTCGGCGCGGGTTTTGTTGCTGCGTGTTGCGCGAATCAGTGCGCTAAGTGCAAGCGCGGCGGTGTCTGGGTGTCCCATGCGGTAATACTTTTTAACAATGTCAAGTTGTCGCTGTTCTGCTTTGGTCATGGTGCGGTGCTCCTGTGTTGTTGATGGTTCAATGATAGGGGTTTGAGTGGGTTTAATCAATAGCAGTTCCGACAATTGTTTTTATCGCGGCGGCGGTTTTGATAGGTGCGGGCTATTGGTGGCGGTGGCTCTCTAGCATGGCGGGCGGCTCTCTTATGCAATAGACGGTCAAGGCTGCTAAAGGTCAGGGTGTAAACGTTTACAGTGGTGGGCGGTGTTGGTTTCCAGCGGGCGCGGCGTGTCTTTGCTGGTCAAAAGCGGCGGGGGTTTGATTTTTCCCTAATGTTCCTACATAATCGGCACATCGGCGGCGTAAGTTCCGCGTAAGCATTAAACGGGGTGACTGCATGAAACTATCAAGGGCTCGACTAGCTGAAGCGGCTGAAGTGCTTCCCTTGGATTCCATACTAGGCAAAGGGGCTAATAAATCACTGACACCCAAAATGAAGCGTTTCGCCCGTGAGGTAGCTCAAGGCGCAACAAAGGCAGACGCATACAGGGCAAGCTATAACCCCAAGTCACGCCACACCTTAACCAATAAACCATATATGCTCATGCGCGATGAAAGAATCAAGGCAGAAATAGAGGCTTTACAGCTGGCAGAGGCGGCTCAGGCATTGCAAACCCCAGCCCAATTAAGGGCGCTAGTTATTCAAACCCTAGTGCAAACAGCCATAAACCCCGAAACAAAACCAGCCGTAAGGGTGCAGGCGGCAAAGGTATTGGGCACAGTCACAGAGGTGGCGGCATTTACCGAGCGCAAAGAGGTGCGCACCATTAGCAGCAGCGAAGATGCACGCGCCAAGGTACTGGCCGAGATACGTCAACTCATGCTAGGAACCGACGACGCAACCGACATTGAAGCCACCAGCCTATTGGACGAGCTGAATACCCCTAGCCAGTATGATGACACGCAAGTTGTTGATTCTATTGACGACGATACCAGCAACCAGCCCGAAAGTGCCGAAAATCCCGCGTCTAGACACCCAAATCAGGGTGAAATAGTGAGGGGGGTATGTGACCCAGTGGGGGGTGGGGCGGCGGATTCGGGGTTGGGCGCGTCGGATTCCCATGACATAGTATCCCACTCAAACGATCCCATTCCCGCGTCGATTCGAAAATGACCTGCACTGTCAACGTTTACAGCGCGACCCCCCCGGGTGCTTCGAGAATGAAGAGGGGGGAGGGGGGTGCATATATTCAGAAACTGAAATCTGGGTTGATAGTTCGGGTCAATCGAAAGATGTTGGCTAGTAGTAAGGATCTATCGGAGGATGAGTGTAAGGGGATGGAGATGACGCCAGCGCAGAACGAGGTGTTTTTGGCTATAGATGAGTTTTGGAAGCGATATGGGTATGCGCCGTCGTTGGGGGATATTGCGTACTTGAGGGGCAAGACGGGTAAGGGGAATATTAAGAGGATTGTGGATAGGTTGGTTGCTTTGGGGGTGGTGAAGTACATGCCGAACAAGAAGCGGTCTGTGAGGCCGGTGTATATCAATTTCAGGAACATACAGTGAGTGGAACAGTGTTCCACTTGGAGGCGAATATGGGTCCGATGGGTCAGGTTGTTTTTTCTGTGATGTTGGTTTTGGTAGTGATCATGGTGGTTGTAGAGATTGCCGTAACCATGTTTAGGTATCTATGATTGAAAAAATCGAAGCGTTGCTCTCGAAGTTGCCGCCGGGGGATCAGGCCAAGCTGCTGGAGCAGTTGGACGAATATAAGCGGGCGATAGAGCGGGAGAAGTGTCAGGGCTCGTTTATGTCTTTCGTCAAGAAGATGTGGCCCGGGTTTATTCATGGGAGGCACCATGCCGTACTGGCTAAAAAATTTGAAGATGTCGCGAATGGGAAGATTAAGAGGCTGGCTATTTCTTTGCCGCCGCGTCATGCTATAATGACCAGCATGAAGATACCCTCAATGCGTGGCATGGTGACGATGGCTGACTTAAGGGTTGGCGACTTTGTTTTTGGCCCGGACGGCAAGCCTGTCGAGGTTATTGGCAAGTCTGAAGTGTTTAAGGGTCGCGAGCTTTATCGAGTGACGACGGACGATGGAGCATCTCTTGTTGTGGATGGAGAGCACCTGTGGACTGTTAGGCTAGACAGAAAAGTCAAGAACTGGAAGGATTACACAACCGAAGATCTTTGGTTGCGACAAGAGGGTTGGGTTGTAAAAAGTCAGCCTAGCGGCAAACAAAAATACTTTAAGGGCAAGAGCAAGGACTTTCGCGCCCCAATGCTGCCAAGCGTTTTGCCGGTTGAATACGAAGAAAAACCGCTTCTTATTGATCCGTATGTACTTGGAGTGTGGCTTGGGGATGGAAACAAGTCGTCTGGCGTAATAACTTGCCATGACGACGATGCTGTCTTTACGCGTGCGGAGATTGAGAGAAGGTACTACAAGACAACCGACCAATCTACCAAATTTACATTTGGCATTCTTGCGCTGCAGGCCCAACTAAAGCAGCTTGGCCTCCACAAGAACAAACACATCCCACGTGAGTACCTTGAAGCATCGCCTACACAAAGGCGAGATTTGCTTAAAGGCTTGATGGATACAGATGGAAACGTTTCCAAGGCCGGCCAGTGTTTCTTTGCCCAGAGCAACCGAAAGTTCATTGAGCAGGTTGCTGAGTTGATTCGCAGTCTTGGCATTAAGGCCAATATCCTTGAGTCAGAAGCCAAAATTGGTGACAAGTCATACGGCAAGACGTGGAAAATTTCTTTCTATGCAAGCGATGTTTTCGCGCTTCCACGCAAAGAAAAGCGCACGCTAAAAGGTGAGCGCAAGTTTGGCCGTTACATCAAGATTGAAAAACTTGAAGAGACGGGCGACACGCAATGCATCAAGGTGGCCCGAGATGATGGCCTGTTTTTGGCCGGCGAGGGCTACATTTGCACTCACAACACAAAATCTGAGTTTGGCTCTTACTTGTTCCCTGCTTGGTTCCTTGGCAAGTTCCCCGAGAAGAAGATCATGCAGGCATCGAACACGGGTGAGCTGGCCGTGGGTTTCGGTCGTAAGGTCAGGAACTTGGTCATGAGTGACCAGTATGCCGAGGTGTTTCCGGACGTGAAGCTCCGCCAAGACTCGAAAGCGGCGGGTCGGTGGGCGACTAACAAGAGCGGCGAGTACTTCGCTATCGGTGTGGGCGGTACCATGACCGGTCGGGGCGCGGATATTGCCATCATTGACGATCCCCATACAGAAGGTGAGGCGACACAAGCGGCTTTTAACCCCGAGATTTACGACAAGACCTATGAGTGGTACACCTCTGGCCCCCGTCAACGTTTACAGCCGAACGGCGCCATCATCATTATTGCTACCCGATGGGCTGAACGAGATCTGATTGGCCGAGTTCTGAAGGATTCCGCCGAAAGAGGGCGAGCAGACGAGTGGGATGTGGTCGAATTTCCAGCGATCCTGCCCTCCGGCAACTCATTGTGGCCCGAGTTCTGGTCCTTGGACGAGCTCTTGGCCCTCAAAGAAGAACTCCCGCCATCAAAATGGAACGCCCAGTACCAGCAAAAGCCCACCGGCGAAGAGGGTGCCATCGTCAAGCGCGAGTGGTGGAAGCGCTGGACCAGTGAAAATCCGCCACCATGCGAGTTCATCACCCAAGCGTGGGACACGGCCTACACAAAAGGCCAGCGAAACGACTTCTCGGCCTGCACGACTTGGGGTGTTTTCCATTTGAACAAAGACCCCAACGATGTAAACATCATCCTATTGGACCGGTTCATGGAACGACTGGAGTTTCCCGACCTCAAGATGCGGGCCAAAGAACTCTACGAGTATTGGGAACCAGACAACTGCGTGATTGAAGCCAAGGCTTCGGGTTTACCCCTAATCTTTGAACTGCGCCAGATGGGCCTACTGATTTCGGACTTCACGCCGACCCGAGGCAAGGCTGGCCAGTCGAACGACAAGATTGCTCGCTTGAACTCAGTAGCGGATATTTTCCGATCCGGCAAAGTGTGGGCGCCCGAGACCCGTTGGGCGGATGAACTGATCAACAACGTGGCGGCGTTTCCGAATGCAGCCCACGACGACGACGTGGATACCGTCATTATGGCTTTGATGCGTTTTAGGCAAGGCGGGTTCTTGCGGCTTGAGACGGATTATGAGGATAATGTAGTGTCTCGGCGCAAAACCGCAGCGTATTACTAAGGACAAATGATGGCTAGACACTTTGATGAAGCCAACCGAAAAAAAGCCAAGTACGGCACTCGGAAGGCTGCGTTAGCTCAAGGGCACAAACGGTACTTTACAGGACTTCCGTGCATAAATGGGCATGTTGCCGAGCGTCAAGTCACTAGCGGCGCTTGCGTTGTATGCAGCCAGCAAAAAGCAGATGCAAATCGCGAGAAGCGCAGGCTGGCGGTTAAAAAGAGTACGGCTAAGAACAAAGAAAAAAATGCAGCAAAACGCAAAGAATCGTATGCGGCATACAAAAAAAGACATTCCGAAAAGGTAAATGCGAGAAACGCACTGCGGTCTAAGGCTAGGCTGCACAGAACTCCGTGCTGGCTCACTGCAGATGATCTGTGGATAATTGAGCAGGCATACGTCTTGGCCAAACAGCGCACCAAACTGTTTGGTTTTCCTTGGCATGTTGATCACGTAATTCCGCTGAGAGGCCGCAAAGTCTCGGGTCTACATGTTCCTACCAACTTGCAAGTGATTCCCGGAACGGACAACTTGCGCAAAATGAATAAATACGAGGTGTTATCTTGAGCACGAACATCGACAAAGCCCTCTACCAAGCACCCGAAACCATGGAGGCGATGGAGGGCGAACCCCAGATCGAAGTAGAGATCATTGACCCCGAGCAAGTCAACATCGGCATTGATGGCCTGCGGATCAGCATCGTGCCCGATGAAGGCGGAGATGATTTCGATTCCAACCTAGCCTACCAGATTGAAGAGTCTCAGCTTCAATCCATGGCCAATCAAATCTACGACGACGTAGACAATGACAAGAACTCCCGCAAGGATTGGGAGCAGGCTTATGTAGACGGCTTGAAGCTCCTAGGTCTTAAATACGAAGACCGCACAGAACCATGGGACGGCGCCTGCGGTGTATTCCACCCCATGATCACCGAGGCTGTGGTTCGCTTCCAGTCCGAGACCATCATGGAAACGTTTCCAGCCAAGGGTCCAGTGCTGACCAAGATTCTTGGAAAAGACACCGCCGAGAAGCGCACAGCCGCTCAACGTGTTCAAGCGGACATGAACCACCAGTTGACCGACGTGATGGTGGAGTACCGCCCCGAGCACGAAAAGATGCTGTGGAGTCTTCCCGCAACTGGCTCGGCTTTCAAGAAGGTGTACTTCGATCCCAACATTGGCCGTCAAGTGGCCGTGTTCATTCCCGCTGAAGACATCATCCTGCCTTATGGCACATCGGATATTCAGTCCTGCCATCGTGTCACTCATGTGATGCGCAAGACCAAGAACGAACTGATCAAGCTCATGCAGGCCGGCTTCTATCGCGATGTCGATCTGGGCGAACCCGGCAAAGACGAGACCGATATTCAGAAAGCAAAGGACAAAGAGACCGGCTTCTCTGACATCAACGACGAACGCTATACGTTGCTTGAATGCCACATCGACCTGAACATCAAGGGCTTTGAGGACAAGGACAAAGACGGCGAAGAGACTGGCATCGCCCTGCCTTACGTCGTGACCATCCTGAAAGACAGCCAAGAAGTTCTAGCCGTTCGACGCAACTGGAAAGAGACAGACCCGCTCAAGCTCAAGCGCCAGCACTTTGTTCACTACCAGTACATTCCCGGCTTTGGCGCCTACGGCTTCGGCCTGTTCCACCTGATCGGCGGCTATGCCAAGTCAGCCACCAGCCTGATGAGGCAACTCGTTGACGCAGGCACCCTGTCCAACTTGCCCGTCGGTCTGAAGACTCGCGGCCTGCGCATCAAGGGTGAACTGGACACCTATCGTGACTGGGAAAC
>OGVV01000057.1_pt1 | contig 11624 bp, 31 predicted proteins | sample 1575891 | NCBI WGS metagenome assembly OGVV01 (sample SAMN07581546, study PRJEB24739) | freshwater metagenome | place: Singapore | collected 2015-04
CAGTATAGGCATTTACAGTGGTTAATTTTTGAAGGTGATAACCAGCGTTGTCTAATGCTCCATTATGAAATGCAGCCAAAACTACTCTGGATGCTCTGGTGACTATTCCTATTTGTGCAAGAATATTGGTTAGTCTTCTTTCTTCCTGTACTGGAGCAAATACTCCATCTAATTTTTCAACTACTTTGGGTTTCATTATTTTATCCCACATTGCCCAGAATAAAATTCCAGCAACTATAAAAGTATCTGGTGTTACTGTTATATTAATTGAAGAAGGTAAATTTAAATTATCAGGAGAAGGTACTTCAATAGAAGACTTATTTTCCATCTTGCATATTTTTGTTTATTTGGTGGATATCATTACTAATATCATTAAGAATTTTGTTTATACAAGAAGTATGATACTTTAGATTACTATAAGTATCTTCATTCTCACAACATCTTCTTTCTTTCTGCCTTCTATCACTAGATCTTCTATCGTTTCCAGTTCTTCTATCACCACGCCTTCTATCAATACCAAAAGGATATTCTTGGCTTGACATTTTTTTTATGGCTAAAGAGTATAATTATTTATAAAAAAAAGACAGTCATAGACTGTCTAAAAAGTTTAATTAGTCATAAACTCCCCAATGTGATTGAACATAATCAAGAAATTGTGGAATTACATCATCATTATAATATGGGTCAAGTTCATTGTTGTCATTAAGAATTTTAAGAACCATATTAGGTTGATAATGTTGAAGAGTATTCAAATAAACCTGACCCCATCTTAAGTTTGGATAATGGTCATCATAGCATTCAACAACTTCATTTAAGTATTTTTTAAAATTCGTAGGCTGCATCTTCCAACTCCGTAACTAGACCATCAAAATCTTCAGATTCCGGGAGAACAGTAATCAGAATATCAACCAATTCACCATATTCTTCCCTAAGAGAATTTAAGTAATCTTCTCGGTCATTGTAACCATGCTGTTGATAAATGTTTTCCATAAGGTTTGGTTGAATACTTTTTAATAATAAGACAAAGGCCCTGCTTTTGCAAGGCCTAGTGGACAGTTATTTAAGTGTCACAGAAATTCGGCAATGTAGTAATCACAAGTTATTTCTAGACGTTTGCATTCTTCTTCAATGTCATCAGGCAAAGATTCAAGTAATTCAGAATTAGCAAACTTAGTCCACAGATCGTAAAATTGTTCTTCGGAAAGTTCCATTGTCAATCCCAGCTAATTTCTTTTACAATTACACCAGGCATCACATAAGTTGCAGCATCGGGTGATCCAGGGACATTTCCAACTTTGTATTCCCACTTGTATTCAAATTGATTGTGTGAATCCCATGTGAGATACCCTTTAGTGGGATCAAACCTTCCTTTAATTGTAAGACCAAACTTGTTTGAAAAAATGTTTCGCGTCCTAAGACCTCCTCCCTTTTCTCTGGTCTCTACAACAGTGCAAACATCTTCGATGTATTCAGTTTCGCGTTCAAGATAACAAGCAGTTTTATATTTAAAAACTGGATTTGCAAGTGCAGGGAGAGGAAGAAGAATTAAAGCAAGAATGAATTGTTTCATTTGTCTTTTAGTTCGTTAACATGATTTTGATAATACTCAATATCATTAAGGATGGATTGGACTACTGCCTTAGGATAATGAGGATTGTTATTAATTTCTTGTTTTAGAAGATTGATTTGTTTTTCTAAAAGTTCAATGTCATTCATTGTAATAATTTTTAAGGTGGGCAAAGCCCCTTGCTTCAACTCAAGGGGCTTTATCTTTTTAATAAATCACTCTATAGCTGACCTAAAATCAATCTAGCTGCACTGACTAAATTGATTCCTTTTTTACGAGTGTTTATTAGAAGAGACTTGAGGTCTCTTTATCTTTAGTTTTTAGTTATTCAGTTTTTAGATTTTTACTTGCCCTTCCACAAGCAAGTAAAGTTTGTGTTAAGTGAAACGGAATCCCGAAAATAAGAACTCCTTAACACCCCCTTAAGATAGCACCCTTTCTGTAAAATTGGATACTTAGTGGACGGTTAATTAAGTGTCACACCCAAGAGGCATGTTCGGCAAAAATGTTGTTTTTTCGATAATTAGCGATTGCTTTTTGTGCTTCTTGGATGTTAGAAAAAGTCCTAAAGACCCAAGTGTTTCCAGAGAGAAAACGAATAGTAATCATGACATTCGGATTTTGTTTTTAATCAATTCAATTTGAGTACACCAAAAATTAAATCCTCTATTGTCTTTTTTATAGAATGCTTCTTGTTTTTTATCGAGAGCAATTTCCAATTGCTCATCAAGAGGCATTGATTTCAAATCAAACATAATAGAAAAAGAAAAGCGATAGTAGAAAGAACCCCAAAAATTGGGATAATGAAATCTCTGAACATAAAGAGTTCTTCCTTGTTTGCTCTAGTATATTATTAGATATTTTTTGATTATGTTGATTTAGTAGACAGTTTAAAAAGTGTCTATATAATATGGCGTCGGAGCCTGCTGAACCTTCCCCTACACTTCCACGGGGAAAGGTTCTTTTTAATTGCTACTGATTTTATTAATCCTCTCTCTTATCTGCCTTGCTCTCTCAAAATCTTTTTCTTGTAGGGCTCTTTTTAGTGCATCTTGTAATCCAGCAATAGCAGTCAAACTTGCTTCTTCTTCTATATCATTAACCCACTGCTCTGATCCATTTTCTAGGGCTTCTAGTGCAAGTTCTTCTGTTCTATAAAGACCAGATTCCATTAAAATATTGAGTATTTCTTGGGCTACTAATTCGTCTTGCATGGCTACATCTTTATAAATATTTATTTTAAACTGATGACTCAAGATATTTTGCTTTCTTTTTGTTCTGTTTTAATTGTTTCAATTTTCTTGTGTCTTCTTAGATTTTCTAAATGATTTGATCCAATCGTCTGGTATCATTCCTTCAGATGTTTTAAAATCATTATGTAATTTTTCTGGAGTAATGTCATAATATTTACAAATTGTTCTCATTAGTCTATCAATTGAATTATATGTAGGCTTTTGTAAAAGAACAAGTTGTTTTTTAAGTTTTTCTACTGGTTCTGTCATTTTTTTAACTATTTAATAAAAAAGGGCCATTAGGTCCCCTTTGCATAAACGTGAATTTGTTTAACTTGATCTTGAGTCATTCCCAATTCTTTTCCTAGAGTGTAAGCTCTCTTTTTCCAAATAATAGTGGCGGTAGTAAGTTGCTTAACCTTTGCGTGATTAAGATAATGAGCCCGTCGCTTTGCAATAATAAACAAAGTATTGTAGGCTTTCATATCTTCAAGAAGACTGAGGCTTTCTTCTGAATTAATTTCTGCTTTTGGAATTTTACGCCATTTAGCGAAATAAACTTCTTTATATGATTGCAGTTCATCTAGAACTTTATATGTATCCTCAAGGGAAAGAGTTTCAAGATCGTCAGCAGTAATGTCTTGGTTAAAAATTTGCGAAAAATAACTAATCATAATAAGAAACGAAATAAGGGAGCCCTTGGCTGGCTCCCCGTATTGTAGCACACTCTGTCTGGGTTTGCTGACCTGGTGGGATCAGTTTTTCTTATCAGACCAGTTGAGGTTTCTTAGCCATGTTAATTTCTGCATTATGCAGTTTGATTTGCTTTTTAGTTTTTGTTTTAAGATACTGAACGAAAGCGATTTTCATAAGGATACTCCTTTACTAGATGGTTAGAAAAAGGTGCGTTGCTTCCCTATTTGGTACTTCCGCTGGATAATCCAGTCAACGATTGTCACTATACTAGATAGGCAATTAAAATTGTAACATTTGATACAATTTAATTTTAATAAATAGAACTAAATTTCAGGTTCAATGTGATAGAAGATCTCTACCATGAAGAAGATCCAGATGGTAGAGAGCCTGCCTGCTATCTTTTAACGTATAGGGGCGTTAATTATTGGCACTGTTATGGGATTCATTTAACAGAATGGTTTGAAAAAATAATTAATAAAAATAGTTTAGATTAATCATTTGCCCACCACCAAAGAATTGCAATAATAATTGATGCTGGTACTACGATATACCAATAAGTCACTACAAGATAGAGTAAAAATACAAACCCAACAAACCAATACATCCCAGGACTAACTTCAGTAGTTCCTCTAGATGGAGTATCTCGACTTGAGACTTCTCTCAAGTTATAAATCAAAATTGGCTTGTAAATCTTTTTAATGGTCTCCTTTGCAGTTCCACTTGAACCAGCAACAACTTCTACTTCAAAGAAGCTACCAGAATCTACAACTTTAATCTCGGCTTTCCATCTTGCCATTTTTATTTACCAAAAATATAAAAAGAGTTTTTATTGGAAGGAACAAAGTCAAACAATTGTTTTACATACTTGATTGTTTCTTCCCAATCAATGATTATAATGTCAGGAAGCCTTTCTAGTTCATAATACATTTGAATAAAGGATTGTTGAGTTGGAAATTCCCCATAGTATTCAAGGTCAAGAAAAGAAAATCCAGAGTAATAATCAATAAGAACTTGAGTGTTTACATTTTTACAATCCCTTTCAAAATCTACAAAAAGATCATAATAGTCGAGAAACTCTTGTTCTCCATACTTGTCAATAAAGTCTAGGCAATCTTCTGCCGGGTAATCAATTTCAACAAGTTCTCGCATTCTCTCTACGACTTCAGGAGAATACACACATTCGTATTTCATGTTTTTAATTTCGTACAGTCTTTCCATCATGCTGCTTGCACCCAACCTTCACAATCAATTTCATTGTCTCCATCCATATTAACATACCCTTCTACTTCATATTCCCAAGATCGAATCAATTCAAATCCAGATTCATCAGTATAAAAAAGAAGTTCAATCTTACCTTCATATTCACCTTCTTTATATGCAAGAACTTGCCTCATTGCATCATAAATGCTGTGATAAACGTATTGAGAGTCAAGATACATTTGATCGTTGTAATAGCCTTTGTAACCATAATAACGGACAACAATCGCTTTGTCAGAACCTCCAGGAGAATAAAAACGGCGAAGAGTTGATTGATAATAAGCCGCATAACAGCCACTATCAATATTTACAGGAAGATCACCCTTAATGAAATAAAGACCTTTAGTTTCGATGGGCTGCATGATGCCTTTGGTTGAACTGACCTAATAGTAAAGGCCCATGGCTGGTTGCCAAGGGCCTAGTAGACAGTTTAAAAATTGTTTACTCCCATATGGATTCAAGTGCATTCCAATCTTTTTTGGTAAAATCTCCAATCCCACCCCAGGATGGTTGCATTAGACTATTAGTCCCCATAGGAACATGTCCTAATCCAAGAACATGTCCCATTTCATGTCTCATTATAGTTGTTGAAAAATAACTTTCTGGTAATCTAATTTCCCATCTAACATCATTCCATACGGCAGCACCAGCTGCGCCATCTGGGAGTTCTCCATGTCCGATTAAAATATCAGTTTTACCAGATCTCTTTATCTTTCTGAAACTAATTTCATCGAGACGATTATCAATTTCAGAAATTATTTCTTTAACTTTGCTGCGAAAAAAGGGAGATAAATCTCCCTTTGCAAAACTATAAGTTAAAACACCTTTATCGCTAACGCGATTGCGGGTATAATTGACGAGTTGATCGTCTATTAGCTTTTCCATCGTTGAAACCTTTTTGTGATTTGATTAAAATCATATAGAAATTAATCATAATCTTTAGTTTTCACTTCAGGAGTTTGATTCAAATAACTCTAAAAGTTATTTATCAATAGAAAGAAAATTTCCAGCCTTTTTTAATTGCCTCAAGAATCATCTGGTCATTATTCCATTTATAGTCGGGTGTTCCGACTGAAATACCATAATTTTTCCAAAGATAATCAGATGCATCTTCAATCATGGCCCTTGAATAGTAATTCTTCGATTTTTCTTGTGTTTCAAACATTGTAATCAGTTTCGTAATAAGAGGAAGTTACAATATCATCCCAATGACTAGAGATAGAGCGACGACTGCGAATCCTATTCAGTTTTGCAATGGGAAATTCCATCGTCTCATCGTCAGTAAGGATGGAATCAATTTGACGTTTTTCATTAAATGTGTGCGGATTACGCAGAGCACATTTGTTGTAAGAGTTTTTTCGTTGAGTGCGAGACATAAGAAACCTAGATGGGTTCGGTAGTATTGTATCTAGGATCTAGGATTGGTTCACAAATGGGTGCCACTTGAATAACTGGCACATTATTTGAGTTCCAGTGGCGAATTGCGTTTGCAATAATAAAACAATTTGTGATAAAATAAGATGCAAAAATAAGGGTTCTAATTATTGCAACTTGATCGGACTCTTTATCGCAAGAACTTGCTTTTGCTCCCAGGCTTTTTGCCCATAATCTCCACCAATTACTCATTATCTAAATCTGCCATCATTTCTTCTACTGTTTTAAATATTGTTAACTTTTCTGGGTTATTTTTAGCATCTTCGGCTAATTCCATTAAGTATTCTAGAAATTCTTTAGGATAAACATCATCTTCATTTAATGATACCCAGAACCAATCAATACATTCTTCTTCTGGATCATCTTGTTTAAGGAGAGCATAGTTCTTATAATTAGATGTCATTAAATCACTCCAAATACGAAATGTACATCCCATGCTCTGCCATCCAGTCATCCAGCAATGACCAATCCAATATTGAAACCAATTTAATTTAGTTTTATTTTTGTCTGTTGATAAAATTTGTTTACTAAAAGTCATAATCAACCATATCAATTGAGTAATCCATTCCATATTCTGGAATATCTGGAAATTCTACCATTAACTCTTGGGGTATGTCAAGATCAGATGGAGAATTATCGTCAAAATTATAAAGATCTAAATCATCATTATCTTGTGGATTTTCTTCTAAAAATCTACTGACTAGATCATCATCAGAAAAATTTCTATTTCCATTAGAATTTGATGGGCCATTTCCTTTCCAACCGGGTTGTTCTCCAATATCATCTTCTCCTCCTTCCATAGGTCCGCCGGGAGGTGTTCTATCTCCATTATTACCTGAGTTTCCCGTGATACCATCAAAAGGTGAGTTTCCTACATCTTTATTATTTCCTGGGTTTTGACCTGATGGTTCCTCTGGTGTTGGAGGTTCAGGTTCCTCAGGATCAGGGTCTTCCGGTTCCTCTGGTTCTTCAGGATCTTCAGGTTCTGGTTCTTCAGGATCTGGATCTTCAGGTTCTGGATTTTCTGGTTCTTCAGGTTCAGGGGGAGCAGGAGGTTCTGGTTCCTCTGGTTCTTCAGGTTCAGGGGGAGCAGGAGGTTCAGGTTCTGGTTCCTCTGGGGTTGGAGGTTCTGGAGTAGGTTCTTCAGGAACCAAAGGAGTTGCAGGTTCATCTTCAGGTTCTGAAGATTCAGGTGGTTCTACAACTTCATTCGGTGTCTCACTATCCACAGGATTATCGTCAATAATATCAGAACCACTATCAAGATTAGATAAAGTTTGAAACCTAACATTTGGTGTTTCTGTGAGTGGGATTAGTTCTAAATCCTCTGAAGTATCTTCTGCGATTTCTTCTTCAGGGTTAATTAAAAAATCACCAGTTCCTCCATAAGTTTCAGGAGGTAAATCAGAAACTTGTCTGGTTGAAACTGGTGTGGTTGCAGAAACTTCGCCAATATTATTTGGTTCTACTTCTACCACAGGAGTATTATCTTCTCCTTCTCCTACTGGAGTATAACCATCAGGATTTCGTAGTGCTGCATTAGGATCATGCTCTACTAAATCTTGTGATTGTAAAACAGTTTTTTGCGTTTCTTCAAGAAATAGATTTTCTTCCATTATCAAATTACTCCAAGTAGGGCTGTATTATTTATTTTACAACATTATTTTCGCCATCATTCCTTACAGTTCGGTCAGAACCTGAAAACTTATTGTTTCTTACGATGTTGAAGTTTGCGAAATCTCCATCATCTACACTACTTCCAAACTTATGTCCTTCGTCAGCATTACAGTATAAGCGATTTCCGTTACGAGCACCTAACCAAATACCATAATTGTTGATGTGTAGTCCTGATAGGCTAAAGTCATTATTTTCAATTGTATTAAATTGAGGTGCTTGGTGCCTTACGGTTCCACCTTCACCACAGTTGCGATACAGATACACTCCACCACCAACTGCATTTCTAAATTGGTTTCCCGAAATGTTATTGTACGCAGAACCATCTACGGCAATTACTTCACGAATTCTGAATTGTCTTAAAGTAAAACTGCCATCCACATTAAAGGTGTTATTGCGGATTGTATTATATCCACTTTCGGCATCCAGATAGATGACCGTAGAATCTGTGGTTCCAATAAATCTAGAATTTTCTACGGTAGTTCTTGTAACACCAGGAGCAAGATATACGGGAATTCTATCTACTCCTTCAATAGTCATATTAGAAATCAAAACATTTGAAGGTGCTGCTTCTTGTAATCTTTCTGTATGTCCTGCCTTATGAGAAGATTCTTTTACCTTCTCATCCTCTCCATTCATTCCCAAACCAAAGACACGAATAGAACCTTTTAAATTACAGTTCTTAATCGTCACATCCTTGATAGAAGAACTCACCCGAATTTCAGTATTCTTTCCGTTGTTGAACTCTTTTCCTTTACAGTCAATTACAGTTCCACTCTTCGTAATCTTATGAACGTCAAATGGTTCGTTTGTTTCTCCGCAGGATGCTAGAAGAAATGGTAGAAATACCAGAAGATGTTTGAGTTTCATAGTGGCGATAAATCTGATAAGTTTTCTTGCTCTAAATTATAGGCCCATACATATTGATTTGCAAGTAAGTATTCACTAGCAGTTAGGCTATGTCCTTCTACATAAACTTCACCTAAAACTCTTCCATACTTATCATCAGCCGTAGGTTTTTGAGTAGCTACAATAATGTTATCCCCCGTGTTAATATACTCTTGAAGTTTTTCTTTGGCTCTTAGTCCATACTTCTTGACTTCTTCATCTAATGTTCTTATTGTTGGGGCATTAATGTTGGAAAGTCTAACATGTTGCTTTAAGTGAATATTAAATCCCAAATCAATAATTGCCTCTATTGTGTCGCCATCAATGACTCTGATTATTTCTAGTATTCTGTATTTGTACATTTTTATTTTTATTGGTGCCACTATTTATTTTGTTATTACAAAAAAGTCCAGGCCAAGTATCCCTGATAATTTCTGCTAGCTTATAGGGAGTCTCGCTGGTTATCATAGAATTTTTGTAGATACATTACAGCCTTATGTAGACCATCAAGATTATCTCCCAATTTGCCTATTCCAGTATTACATTTATCACACAACCACCCTCTAAATTCATTTGTATCATGATCATGATCTAAACACCATTTTGTGGGAATTTCACCACAGCATTCGCACACAGATGGTTTAGGTGGAGCTTTTCTGTGTAATTGATCTCTTAATTTATTGTGCTTTTTTATGCATTCTTTGCATCTAGAATCTAAATTATCTTTATAATGACTATGTTTTGGAAATTCATAAAGATGCTTTTCTTCTTTGCAATATAAGCACTGCTTTTTGTCTTCTATTTCTTTATCCTCTATTCCTAGGATAGTAAAAATATTTATGGTCATATAATAGAAATAAAAAACAAAAATAATCCAAAAAGAATAAAGAACAATAAAATACCTATCATTCTTGCTCTTCTTTTTGTTTTCCTACATTAATTCCAAGCCAGATTAGATAAATCCCCATCAATGTGGTAAACCAATCGATCTCCATTATTTGAACCCCCTTGATTTTGATTTTTGTTTAACATCAATAACTTCAATATAATCAAGATTTTCTTTTTCTGTATTAAACCAAGTCATTAAAGCATCTTGATAGTTATCAAAAGTTATTGTTTTTTTATTCTTATATCGTAACTTATAATGATGCCTTAAGTAAGGTTCATCTGATGTTTGAGTAAATATCATTTTTTAATTAAGACTGGATAAAATGGAACTACTTTTGTAACTTCTTTAATAATTTCTTGTTTTTGAACTTCAGTCAAATTCATGTTATTAATAATTCTATTGTATAATGAAGTTATCTGACTACAAGTTAAAATTGTTAAAAGAAATATTGTCATTTTAACACTTTAAAATCTTTGAGTATTCCATCTACAAAATGAAGTCGTATTGTAGGCCAGTCTTCCCAGGCTCCTTTCCATTCTGAAGGATAAATTTCAACATATTTTGTTATTTTATGATGAATAAATTTTCCTTTTTCTCCAGTAGGAACATATTTAAAATTCATGAATGTTTTATTTGGATCATATTCAGGATCACCTTCTTCTATGTAAACAAAATCATGAGTATCTTTATATTCAGGATACCAAAGACGACCAGCAGGATCAATCCAGTAATCTGTCATTGTTCCGCCATAATCATCTTCAATTGTTTTTGTTTGACAGATTGTTTCTGTAAAAGGTTCGCCTAGATTATAAGAAGAGCGAACATAATCAAATAGTCCGATGGGTCATTCCTCCTCAGTCACGGCATATTGATATTTATATTATTAGACAGGATTTCGTTGTCTTTCAGTCATTTAGAATACCAAGAGCATAAAGTTGTCGTTCAATTCTCTCACTCGGACTTCCAGTAAAAGCACCAGCAAGTTCAGGATTGAGAGCATCAAGGGTTTGTGCGATTTGGAAGCACTTATTAACTTCTCTCTGAAAACAACCTAGAAGTTCTTTTTGTTCGTCAGTCATTTCAGTTGCTCCATTACTTGCTTTTGAATTTCCATAACATCAGCACTTTCAAGAACAATCTGTTTCATTTCACCATTCTCACTCACAGCAAACATAGGATAGTTGGAAAGACGACGACCCCACATAAAAACTCCAATATCCTTTGGATTATAATATTTTGTTTCGTTGGGATTTTGAAGATTGACGACAAGAAGTTTCATTTCAGTTTCTCAATTAGAAGTTTCAAGAATTTGAGAAGTCAGTTCATTTACCTTACGAATAATGTCTTTGTGAATTACCTCCATAGTAGTATCACTTTCATTCTTCATATAAGTTTTGACTGCGTGATGAATTTCATCAAGTTCAGCAAGAGTGAATGAAGTCATTTGAAGAGTTCCTTTGTGTGTATGAGAGTATTATAGACCATAAAACCACCCACCACAAGGGGGAGTGGACGGTTCGTCAAGTGTCCCACATCTGAACTTCAAAAGTAATAGTTGTTCCACTCATTATATCTCTATCCATACTCATAGAAGATACTTTTGCTTCTCCGTTTTTTACCTTTTCAGCAATCTGTAAGAAACTATCCTTTCCACTATCAACATCATAAGACACAAGTGATAGAGGATTTGGAGTGATTGTTATTGATGCGTTTGAAGTTGAAATAATTTTAGAGTTAGGTTGTAGTTGTCTCAACTTCTCTATGACTTCTTTTGCTGGTGTAGTACCTACTTCATCAAAATACTCTACTATTGGTGGTTTTTGTGATTTTGGTTCTTCTTTCTTTCCGTAAATCTCTTCGTATTTTGCGATTAATGGATTAGTCATAATTTACCCTCTTCTTGTGTCTTTCAGATTTTTTATCATTATTCAGTTTTCTTTCCATTTCTGGACTATCAAACAAACAAGTATCTACTACACCATTTTTC
>OGVV01000059.1_pt1 | contig 11390 bp, 28 predicted proteins | sample 1575891 | NCBI WGS metagenome assembly OGVV01 (sample SAMN07581546, study PRJEB24739) | freshwater metagenome | place: Singapore | collected 2015-04
TGCGGCGGGTAGTAGTCGATTGCGCCCGTCTCGCGGAAGGCGTCTAGCCGCTCGGCGAAGTCAATGACCGCGGCAGAGATGGCCTCGAGAGTGCCGGCGTGTGGCGCGAATAGGTAGATGCGCAGCGACACCCCGCGGAATAGGGTGCAGACCGCCCCCCATTTGGCGCCGATGATATCCATCTGTGCCTGCAACTGAACCGGACCACGCCAGAGCGGCGGGCTATCCTCAACATCCGAAGCCGTGAGCTTGGCCTCTAATACGCCGATTCCGTCTAGGATGATCTCATCTTGGCCTATGACATAGATGCCGCGTTCCTCGTCTGTGACCACGCGCAAGCCGCGACCGTGTGCTGTTCCGTCTAGCGAGCAGGCAAGAGGCAGGTGCGGGTGCTGATATGGTTGATCGTGACTTATGTCCAGATTATCGAGCCCTAGGCGCATAGCCGCCTCTTTCAGAATCGCGGGCTCAAATGTGTTGCCCCAAGCCATTGACTCGTTTTGAATATCTTCCCTAGGCAGACCCTTGATCGCATTGATCGCGGCCAGAAGTGCATCATTTGGGCTTGCGTACTTGCTCAACCCCATAATCGCTGGCAGCTGTGACGCGCTCGCCTGATCGTCTCTAGTAACTTTTCCGACCATTTGCTTAGCTCCTCTTATTAACAAGTCGATACCGAGCAAAGCGCTTGCCTTTGTTGCGCACTTCCTCGGTGATGATGTTGTACCCGCGGGCTCGCAGGTCTTGGATTCTGGCCGCTAGGCGCAGACACCCGAACCGGCGCAGGGCTCCGATTGGCGTGATCGCTAGGCCACGCTCTAGCACTTGCAAAATGCTGTCCGATTGACTCATGCTGCCTCCCTTTGTTTTCTCTGTTCCTCTGGACCGACCCAGCCGAATCTACGGAATGTTTCCCTGATGTCTGTGGCTGCTGCCGGTGTGTATGGTTTACCTTCTAACAGGCTCAATGGCTGCGCCTGGTCTTTCTTTTTCTGCTTGGTCTTCATACTTCCTCCGTGGTTGTTATTCATCCGGGTGGCCGCCTTTTATGCGGTCATGAAAATCCATCGCCATGCGCTCTTGCTTTCGCCGCCGCCGGTCGCGCCTGACTGTTGGATCGCTGAACATGGCCCAGGCGAACATCCCCAAAGCCACTAAAAGCCAAAACAGATACTTGTAATAAATCTCCATCATTCACGCTCCAGAATTGCTTTAACCTGTTGAGGGAGCCAGCGGGTTTTGCCAGTCACTGTCTTGACGCCTCGTGCCTCTAGCCCTTTGGCGATCTCTCGCAATGACTTGCAGCCATATTGCTGAAGCTCTGAGACGACTCCGACAATCTCTCTGTGTGCCGCTAGAGTCTTTTCCAGCCTTGCTATGGCCGCGGCTCTGGCCCCTTTGCTTGGATCGCCTGATTGCCAGCGCTCGCCTCTGGCTTTCTTGGCCGCTAGCGCGTCCCGTGTACGCTCGCTGATCCGTCTGGCCTCGAACTCAGCAAGGGAAGCCATAACGGTCAGGATCAGGCGCCCGGTGGCCGTGGTGGTGTCAACATCCGGCAGATCAATAAACCGGACAGAAACGCCAGAATCAACGATTGCAAGGATCATTTTGACGTCACGCGCTAGGCGGTCGAGCTTGGCCACGATGAGCGTGACCTTCTCCCGCTTGGCCTGAGCAAGTGCTAAAGCCAGCTGCGGTCGGTCGGCATTGCGGCCGCTCTCGACTTCGACATATTCGGCCACTGGCTTACACCCTAGAAAGGCTTCAACAGCCGCCTGCTGGGCCTCTAAGCCAAGCCCAGAGGCGCCCTGGCGGTCTGTACTGACTCGATAGTATGAGATCATAGCTTCACCAATCCGGCTAGATTGAGGCGGCCCTTTGCGCCTCGGTCAACTATTCGGGCAGTGCCCCACGCCATAAACCATGCACGGCCGTCGTGCTGGTATGCTATATCGCGGCACTTCTCAACATCTGCGAGTGCTGCATCGTGTGTTTCATATGGCCCGCTCATGACGTAATAGCGGCCGCCTGCTCCTGAATCTATCGCTGTGACGTAGAACATTATTTCAACTCCCACGGTTTAAGGATTAAAACAACGCCGGCCAAGCCGGCCAAAAGGATGAGGATGTCGATCATGGCTGGCCCCTTAACGGTTGTAAAAATAGTGGCCATCGGATTCGAAAACGTCTCCGCATAGCATGTCATTCCCGAACTTCTCAAAGTCAAAGTAATGGCGCAAGTTTTCTGGGATTGATTCAAGCATGCCCGTCGATTCCGCATAATCCTCTGCAAACTCGGCAACGCTCTCGAATGTTCCGCAATAATTGTCTTCTGCGTCCGTTACCGCTGACTCATCCCACTGGCCTACATTGTCGCAATATGCCGCAATGATCTCGGCGTCGTAATGCGATCGCTCAACAGCGGCGATCCATTCTTGCCAGGAATTTAGGTCAAAGCAATCATGGCGGCTCAGGAAGTGACGTGCCATGCCTTCGGCATCAGCGCAAAGAATCTCGTCAATCTCGGCGCTAGGAATCTTCTCGCGGATTGCTTCGGCAATGGTTTCCCAGGTGGTCGATTCGTCAAGCTCGACCCATGTGCCTTTTGTTGGGATTCCGTCAATGTAAAAAAATGCGGCGTTTTCTGTGGTGGTGGTTGTGTTCATGTTTTCAATCTCCGTCATTTGGTAGTTGAGCGATATCAAAGTGATATCGCTAGGAGTGACTGTATAGAGTCGTTTTGGGCTTGTCAAATGCTTTTTTGATCTTTTTGCAATTATTTTTACTAGGGGAAACCCTATGTCTATTGATTGCGCCACTCTCTTAGATATATCCTTGCGCTATCGCACGGAGGGAGTATGCAAGAGAAACCTAAACTCAGTCCTTTTCTGGTCAGACTACGGCCGGAGACGCGAGAGCTACTGGATCGGGCGGCAGAGGATCAGCGCCGAAGCCGCGCCAGCCTTATCGACCAAGCGATCGCGGAGATGTTGGGCAATCGCTACACCGGCACGGCAGACCGCTTGGCCGCCATGCTGGGCAAGCCGTGAACGACATAACCAAGCGCCTGACCTACGCGGGCGTATTGGCCGCGCCTTTGTTATTACGAGAGGCGATCGAAACCATAGAGCACTTACGGGCAGACCTAGAGCGGGAGCGCCGCTGGGTCGCGCAACTAGAAAAGTGCGTACTGGATAACATACACAGGGATCTAGATGACAGGCAAAGCAAGCAGGGATAAAGGCGCAAGGGGTGAGCGAGAGTTTTCCGAGCTACTATCGAATGAGCTCGGGCAGGTGGTCAAGCGTAAGCTAGGGCAGGCCAGAGACGGCGGCGACGATATTGAGGTGGGGCGCTACCGGATTGAGGTCAAGCGTCGGGAGAAGCTAGCGATTGAGGCATGGTGTAAGCAGGTGGAGGCGGCTTGCACGACCGCGGCAGATATAGGCGAGGATGGCCAAGTCAAGCGAGAGGTGCCAGTGGTGGTGTTTCGGCGTAATGGACAGCCGTGGCGGGCGGTGGTGCCTGCCTGGTGGTTTATTGAGGCTATGCGGGAGGATCTGTGAGGCCAAGCCCAGAGGAGTATTGCGTCTATCTGGCTAACCGGATTGAGGAGCACGAGCGCTTGCTCTTTAAGATGGGTGAGGCGATCAATAATCTAGACGCCCGTCTAATGATGGCCGAGCGGGCTTTGGCTAGGCTTATGAAGGCAGCCGAAGGCGAGGAATACGAGGAACGTTTTCAAAAGTGGTGGAATTAAATGCCGAATGAGTTAAGCAAACAGGCCACGGAGGCGGCCGCAAGGGTGACGGGTCAAATGTACTGCACGAATTGTGCCTCTATCAGACCAAAGGCGGGGGGAATATGGAAAATAATGGATCAGGGAAGGCGGCGCCGGTTCAAGTGCGCCCAATGCGTAGCGAATCAGAAAGCAAGGATGACCGCAGCTGCCTCGGATGCGACTACCTAATCGCTCGCCATGGATGGCCTCATTGTAGTTTTTTCGACAAAACCACTTCGCTAGATGTCAACGGATGCACACAGTACACCGAAAGATGATCGGCTGGCTTGCCACGCTTGTGGGCAGGTTCACAAATGGTCGCGCCTGGTCAGGCTTCCGGATGGCCGTGAGGTGGGCAATTACTCGGAGGAATACCGACTCTATTGCGAAGCCGCCTGGGTGCTACGAAAGAAAAGGACCAAGCGCACTCGCCTTGAGTACTTGGATGCAGTCCAGGAAAAGAGGGGCACTCAGGCTCGTGTCGCGCTTAGGGAGGAGATGCTGAGGATATGGCAGAGCCGGCAAAAGTGATTGAATTTAAGCTACCCAAGAGGAAGCCAAAGATTGTCGAGAAGGTGGCTCCGCCAGATCGGAGGAAGTTTGTTGTTATCCCGATCAAGGCACTGACAGACAAGCGGCTGACTGACAATCAGGTGCGCATCTTCGGCGTGCTCTGCTCGTACGCCAACAGGGCAGGGTTGACTTGGGTCAGTCAGGCTAGGATTGGCAAAGACTTAGGGATAAGCCAGCAGGCGGTGGCAAAGCAGCTGAAAGCTCTAAGAGAGCATGGGCTCATAGAGGTGACATCTAAGGGCTTCAGGGGCGAGCGAGCCAACACCATCCGGGTGATCTTCGATGAGTCTATAAGCCAGCAAGACGCTATCGCAGTGGCTAGCTCCAAAGAGGATTGCAGACCGCCTGAGATGGTCAAGAGGGAGGCTAAAGAGATGGCATCAATCCGAGATTCACGCCCTCAAGATCCGGAATTCACAGAGGAACAGATGGCCGCCAACAGGGCAAGACTAAGAGATATGCTCGGAGGTCTAGCAGGTAGAAATGGCACTTTTCACTACAACAAACCAGAAAGGATTTCAGACATCATGGCCAGGAAACCAAGGGCAAAACCACAACCAAAAGAGGCTTCTCATTCACAACCCAATACGGTTGTAAATGAAGACCCCTTACATACACAACCACATTCACAACCTAATAGGGTTGTACAAACACAGAAAAACATAGATATAAGGGGTTGTATAGGTTTATATGAAGTAATAACTAAAGATAAGAATACATATGTTGTTACAACCGATATCGATGTTAAGTTCGCTGAGATCCTCTGCGAGCTCGGGTGTTCGGTTGAGCGATTTGAGACTGCCTGCCGGGCCAGCAAGACGCCCAAGAGTCTGGCCGATATCTGCGACGAGCTAATTCATGGCTGACTGTCACGCTAGCAAACGACCGTTTGACCCATTGACGCGGCATAGGGGGGTATTTGGCAATCGGAAACACCCGGGGTCGGCCTGGGTCAAGGTCCGATTCCGTGGAAGGTGGCATACCCTTCCCCCCACCCTCCCACCTTGTCGTGGGGTGCATCCCAAAAATTTTTCCTACTTTTTTCATGGAGTGACTTATGCGCTTATCCGGAGACAGAAACCAGTGCCAGTCTTGCAAGACCTACTTCAACTCAACCAAGTCTTTTGACAAGCATCGGGTTGGTGACTTTGGGGTAGACCGTCGGTGTCGGACTGAGGCTGAGATGCTGGCAAAAAAGATGACAAAGAACAAAGATGGCTTTTGGGTGACTGCTCTCAAGGATGAGAATGTGCTTTCTAGGCTCCCGGAGAGTGGCAAATAGCCGCTCAAATGGGTTGGGGTATACATGGGTAGCCTGAAGGTGTCAGAACGGCTCCTAGAGGCTCTACGGAGGTTTAATGGAAATTAAAAAGATTGAGATAGGGTTGGCTACGTTGTACCTTGGTGATTGTGCTGAGGTGCTGCCTACCCTTGGCCAAGTGGATGCGGTGGTGACTGACCCGCCGTACGGGGTTGTCAATAGGGAGTCTGATGGACTGAGATCTTTAGATGTCGGTGTCGCAGATATCGTTGATTTTGACGAACAATGGATTGCGTCTGAGTTTGCTAGGCTGGCCAACTCGGTTTATATCTGGTGTGGCACTGAGCAGGTGTCGGGATATCGCAAGGCTTTGGTGGATGCTGGCATGACTACAAGGCTTTGCGTTTGGGAAAAGACCAACCCAAGCCCAATGAACGGTCAGCACCTTTGGCTATCCAGTATTGAGACGTGCGTCTTTGGCAGAAGAAAGGGGGCCGTGTTCAACGAACATTGTGCTAGTCCTGTTTGGCGCACCGCAACACAACCAAAAGAGTTTCACCCAACTGCCAAACCGATATCTTTGATGGAAGTGCAGATTAAGGCCAGCACCAATGACGGCCAAATTGTTTTGGACCCGTTTATGGGTTCAGGAACAACCGGGGTGGCAGCAGTCCAGATGGGCCGAAAGTTTATTGGAATTGAACGCGAACCAAAATACTTTGAGATAGCTTGTAAACGTATAGAAGACGCACAACGACAAGAAAAACTTTTTTAAGGAGATAAGCATGACAGTGAATGACCTTTTGCATGACTTTGTGTTGCAATTACTCAGACGTGGGTTTACCGTTCCACAGGTGGCTCAGGCTTTGGCTGACCAGAAGGTAAAGCTGATGCAGGCAGATGAGTACTTGTCTGCTGCCAATGAATCACACAGACAACCATAAGGAGATATCGCATGGCGTATGAACATAGAGCCGGTCAAGGAACGCTTGGCAAGGCAAAGACTAAAACCAAGGACACGAGTCCAGACCTGACTGGCAAGATTAAGCTGCCTGATGGCCAAGAGTACTGGCTGTCTGGCTGGATCAAAAAGGCTAGCAATGGAGGTGAGTTTTACTCGCTTCAGATCGGAAATCCGGTGCAGCAGATCGGAGAAGTCTATTCCGCAGCGCACAAGCCGTTTGCCCAAAGTGAGCATGAACGTGCCAAAGTCAATGCCTACCAGCCGACTAACCCTATGGCTAGCTCATCCGGTGCGCCTGGGTTTGATGACGATGGGGATATTCCTTTTTGATTAGAACGGAGATACAATTGCATCATCACGAGAAAGGTGGTGTTGTATGTCCGAATCAAAAAAATGTTTTAAGTGTGGCCAGATTAAAAGCCTTGACGAGTTTTACAAACATCCGGCAATGCTTGATGGCCGCTTAAACAAATGCAAGGAGTGTACGAAAAATGACGTTAACAAGCACAGGCAGGAAAACATTGAAAAAATTCGAGCGTATGACCGCGAGAGGGCAAAAAATTCAGATCGCATCAAAGCGGCAGCCGCGGTCAACAAAGCATGGCGCAATGCTGATAAACGCAGATCTGTTGCGCACAGCGCGGTCGCAAGAGCAATTAAAACCGGGAGGCTTTTACGAATGCCATGCGCCCGTTGCGGAGATGCTAATTCCCTTGCGCATCACGAAGACTACGACAAGCCATTGGAGGTCGTGTGGCTTTGCCAACCGTGTCACAAGCAGCGCCATAAGGAAATGTTAAGTGGCTCGCACTAAGTCGCGTATATCGGAGCAGGTGCCAAGCCTAAACGGCTGGGGTGGGGTTCGCTCTATCTCCCGCCGGCTTGAGCGCTCTGCGACCATAGTTGAAAACCGTGAGGCGGTGGCCTACTCTTTGCTATGTATGGCCAATACCAAGATCACAGATATCTTAACTTGGGATGAGGATGGCAATGTCAAGGTTAAAGCGGCAAGTCAAATTCCAGATCACGCCTTGCAGGCAATCAAAAATATCCGGGTCAAGCGTGAGAAGGATGGTTCGCAGACGCTCGACGTTGAACTTTATGACAAGGTTGGGGTGTTGCGCTTACTGGCTAAGGCGTCAGGCTTGCTTGATAACCCAGAGCAAGACAACGATAAGCCTTCGGTCATTGGAATCAACGTACAGGCACCAGAGCCGGTTGACGTAGAGGTGAAAGATGACCAAGGATGAGGTGGCTATGCTTATCTGCCGGATACCGCAAAACCTGACGGTTGATGACTTCTTGGTGGCGCTTGCCAATGAGGTGGCTAAAGACGAGCGTGAGCGATTGGCTAGGAAGTGTGAGCGTCAACCGACTAGCTGGGGCAAGTACTTTGCTGAACTGATCCGACACGGGGGCGCAAGTGATTGACATCTTTGTTGGCTTCGATCAACGTGAAGCTGTGGCCTACCATACGTTTTGCCAGTCTGTGATATCGCGTACCAGTCGGCCGGTCAGGTTCACTCCTCTGGTGGCGCATGGCATAGATGGCAAGCGTGACGGCTCAAATAGCTTTATCTACTCGCGCTTCTTGGTGCCGCATCTTATGGGCTACCGCGGGTGGGCGATCTTTGCCGACGGGGATATGATCTGCCAGTCAGATATTGCAAAGCTATGGGCAATGCGAGATGACAAATACGCAGTCCAGGTTGTAAAACACAATTACAAAACAAAGTTTGTAACCAAGTACCTTGGAAACAAGAATGAGGACTATCCGAGAAAGAACTGGTCTAGTCTTATCCTGTGGAACTGCGAGCACTCGGCTAACCGTAGTCTTACGCCAGATGCAATCCGCGGTGTAGACGGATCATTCTTGCATAGGTTCCAATGGCTTCACGACGGCGAGATAGGCGAGCTGCCATTGACTTGGAACTGGCTGGTGAGCGAGTATCCGTTAAACGAATACGCCGATATCCAGCACTACACAATTGGCACGCCGTGTTTTGGCGCATACCAAAATTGCGATATGGCAAAACAGTGGTGGTATGAGTTTCGCAAGATGACGGAGGGACTCGATGATTAACTTTTGGCAGTGGGTACAGTCTAGGCAGGACGCAAGACAGTGGTCAGAAGATGAGAAAGCCTGCGCAGAGTTGGCCTGGAAGGCAGCAATAAAACTAAAAACGGAGGAGTTAAATGGAGCACATTTATGCCCAAAGTGCGGCTTGGTTTGTGATTGCACTATTAGCGGAAATAGTCATAGTGGGGTGGCTTGAATGGCGGCGCCGCTAATTGCTTTTATAGGAGTGGTCTATGCGTGGGTGGCGATTGATCTGTTGCGCAACGGCAATCTGGGCCTTGGCATTGCTTTTGTTGGTTACGCTCTTGGCAATGTAGGACTCTACATGGCGGCTAAGAATGGCTAGAACTAAAGAGCAAAGTAAGAAGGAATTGCCGGTCACTGGCCTAAACCTAAACTTTAGGAAGTCGCCAGAGGTCTACAAATTCATTCAGTCGGACGCCTTTGTGCAGGGGCTTATGGGTCCGGTAGGGTCCGGCAAGTCCTATGCCTGTGCCGCTAAGATTATGATGAAAGCGGTCCAACAAAAGCCTAGTCCGATTGACGGCATCAAATACTCTCGCTGGGCGATAGTACGGAATAGCTACCCGATGCTAAAGACCACGACGATCAAAACGTGGTTAGACCTGTTCCCTGAGTCAACGTTCGGTCCTATGCTGTGGACCCCGCCAATCACGCATCACATCCGATTGCCAAGCCGAGGGGATGCGGCAGGCATTGACTGCGAAGTCATATTCCTAGCACTAGACCAACCAAAAGACGTCCGAAAACTATTGTCATTAGAACTAACAGGGGCTTGGGTAAATGAAGCAAGAGAACTTCCTAAGGCGGTTATTGATGGCCTTACTCATCGTGTTGGCCGCTACCCTACTAAGCGTGACGGCGGCGCTACTTGGCATGGCATTTGGATGGATACTAACCCAATGGACGATGACCACTGGTGGTATCGTCTAGCGGAAAAAGAAAAGCTAACAGGCCAATACGGCTGGCAGTTTTTCAAGCAGCCGGGCGGTGTCGTTGAGGTCGATCCTGGAAGTCTGCCTGAGAATCCAGAGGCCAATGACCACGTCTTTGCGTCTGGTCGGTGGTGGAAAATCAACCCAAAGGCTGAGAACCTAGATAACTTACCAGCCGGTTATTACCAGCAGATGCTCTTGGGTAAGAATCTGGACTGGATCAGGTGCTATGCCGAGGGCAAGTACACATACGTCCAAGAGGGTCGGCCAGTCTGGCCGGAGTACGATGACAACCTGATGGCTGATGATGTTGAGTACGACCCAAGCCTGCCGTTGCAGGTCGGACTAGACTTTGGACTTACGCCAGCTGCGGTGGTAGGACAGAGGTTGAGCAATGGCCGATGGGTCATATTGCACGAGATTGTTACCTTTGACATGGGTCTTGAGCGGTTCGGCCAGCAGCTCTTGGCTGATCTGAACGCCAGGTTTCCCAAGGCTCAGATCATGCTTTGGGGCGACCCGGCTGGTATGCAGCGTGACGCGATCTACGAGGTTACGGCGTTTGACCATCTTAGGACTCTAGGGTTGCGGGCGCAGCCAACGCACAGTAACGATTTCAAGGTCCGGCGAGAAGCTGCTGCCGCGCCTATGCAAAGGCTAATCAATGGCAAGCCTGGACTCATTGTGAATAGGCAATGCAAGCTCCTCCGGAAAGCGCTAGCCGGCGGTTATCATTTTAAGCGCATCTCGGTCGGCGCGGGACAAGAAAGATTCCGCGATGCACCAAATAAGAATGAACATTCGCACGTTGGTGATGCCTTTGGCTACCTGCTGCTTGGTGGTGGAGAGCATAAGCGCATGACCAAGAGCCCGCTGCAAGCCAGCACTATGATTGCCCAGACGGTGGTCAATGCCGATTTTGACGTCTTCGGCTCTCGCTGAACATCTCAACCAGGCCAACCGGAGGCGCGGCGTATTCTTTATGCCGTTCGCTCCGCACCATGTGGACCGTATCTCAATTGAGTCACAAGAGGTCTTGGTGCTTACCGACCAAAACGGGGCGCGCGATATCTTATACGCCCAGTCTCAGATGGGTCCGGCTGTGACCGGATTTATCGGCACGAAACCCGCAGCAGTCTTTGGTTTTGTAAGCATCTGGCAGGGTGTATCCGAGGCTTGGCTAATCGCAGATCGGTCGGCTAGAGCTATGCCAATGACGCTGACTAGGATGGGAATTAGGGTCATGGATATCGCAAAGATATCTATGGGATTGCATAGGGTTCAGATAACCGTTAGAACCACGGATAAGAGGGCTCATAACTGGGCGCTGGCCATAGGGTTCCAAGAGGAATGTGTCATGCGCAAGTACGGCCCGGACGGAATTGATTACTTCTTGATGGCGAGGTACTAGATGGGTGGAATGTTCAAAAAGCCGGACACTAGCGGAGCCGAACGCCAGCTAGCCGAGAGCAAGGCTGAAAATGAGCGTATGCGTGTTGAGGCAGAGCAAGAGCGTGTTGACCTGGCTGAACAGGCTGCGGCACGCCGTCGTGCTCGTCAGCGTGGTGGATCACGGATGCTGTTATCTGAGGCTCGGGTTGCGCCCGAGACTGGTATTGAAACCCTTGGCGCTATGGGCGTAGAAAGGACTTAATCATGGGTGCAGTAACTCAACCCGTTCAAAGTGCTGTAAAAGAAGTAACCAAGCCGGTTGTAAAGGTTGCCCAGGCGACTGGCGTTGTGGATAAGCCAATGCCACTATCGTGACTGGGAAAC
>OGVV01000060.1_pt1 | contig 11336 bp, 10 predicted proteins | sample 1575891 | NCBI WGS metagenome assembly OGVV01 (sample SAMN07581546, study PRJEB24739) | freshwater metagenome | place: Singapore | collected 2015-04
CAGTCATTCACAATGTAAGTCAGGCCCTACCGCGCTAGGGCCAACTTCTGAACCAATAACGTGTTACGCATTGCAATAGCGGCATGGATTGCCGGAGGGTCGGCTTTTCTCTTTTTACCCAAATTACCGAATCAAGGCCTAGAAGTAAGCATTATTTTCGGCAGTCTCTTGCTCATTGGCGGCCATTATTTGCGAGATCGCAATCGAATCCTTTCATTTTTCGTACTATCGCTGGCTCTAGCATTATTGGGATGGGGCTATCACTTTTATTATGCAAAAGAGAGACTTGCATCGCCCTTACCAATTTCTCTTGAAGATCAAGAATTAACCATTCGAGGTTATATCGATCAATTGCCTAGCGGCGATCATCAACATCAACGTTTTGCGTTTGAGGTGTTGGATTGGAACGAAGCCCATTCTGAGCCTTTACCCAGAAAAATTTATTTAAGTTGGAATGGGGCGTGGCAAAAAAATCGCTTGATTCCACAGCTCGCCCCTGGTGAAGAGTGGCAATTGGTTGTCAAACTCAAAAGACCACACACTTTAATGAATGACCATGGCTTTGATTTTGAACGATGGATGTTTCATCAAGGATTTGGGGCGCATGGCTCGGTTCGATCGGGTAAGCGGATTCAAGAATACCGTTGGATTTCATTGAAAACGGCTGTCGAGCATCAACGTTGGCGACTACGCAATAAGATCAAAGCCGCTCTAGATTCCTCTGCGCCGTATGTTGGGGTACTAATTGCTTTAGTGATCGGCGATCAAAATGCCATTGCGCAATCAGATTGGCGGGTATTCAATGCCACTGGTGTGGGGCATTTAATTTCGATATCGGGTTTACATGTCACGATGCTTTCGGGATTGGTTGCCATGCTGGGGGCTTGGATATGGCGACGTCGCGAATGGCCGCTCATGATTCCAGTTCAAAAAGTGGCGGCTGCTACTGGATTGCTCACTGCGTTTTTATACGCATGGTTAGCTGGATTTCAAATACCCGCTCAAAGAACGCTCTACATGGTTGGGATCGTGGCTTTTGCGCTCTGGACTTCCAGAATTCCACGAGCCTTTGATATATGGTGGATTGCTCTCTTGCTGGTTCTGGTGATTGATCCCATGGCCCCCTACACCCCAGGATTTTGGCTATCGTTTGGGGCGGTAGCCATCATTTTGTATGGCATGGGTTCCTCATCAAGTCTCATTGGTATACCAAATGGGAGCGAGTGGGAGCGCAGTCGACTCGAACGACTCAAACAAGCCTTCCTTGAATCTTGCCGCTTGCAATGGATTGTGACCATTGCGTTGATACCTTGCACTTTATATTGGTTTTACCAGGTATCCATCGTGTCGCCATTCGCCAATGCGCTAGCAATCCCAGTGATTAGTTTTGTTGTGACCCCCTTGGCGATTGCTGGCGCGATTCTTCCTGAGTGGTTTGCACCCATAAGTTTCTCGCTAATTCGTCTTGATCAACGATTTTTCCTGTAGGCGATTTATACCATAACCCTTTTGGTACGTCTTTTTTAGCTTCTGTAGGAGTTGTAATTCCTTTTTCTTTTCTTTTAAACCAAGCCATAATTAAGTTAGAAGTTAGAAGTTAGAAGTTGGAAGGAAGGCCTTAACTTTATCTAATTTCAATTAATAATAAAATTTTAAACTTCGTACTTTGTACTTTGTACCTTGTACTTATAAAGTGTTCACGTTATTTAAATCGGCAAAAGCTTGTTCTAAACGTTTGTTGAACGTAACTTCTCCTTCACGAACCCATTTTCTTGGGTCGTAATGTTTTTTATTTGGACTATCTGCTCCTTCTGGACTTCCGATTTGTGTTCTTAAATAATCAATTTTAGATGTCATGTAATCGCGAATTCCTTCTGTGAAAGCAAATTGTAAATCAGTATCAATATTCATTTTGATTACTCCGTAAGAAATAGCTTCTCTAATTTCTTCTAAAGTAGAACCAGAACCTCCGTGGAAAACAAAATCAACTGGGTTGTTTCCGGTGTTGAATTTATTTTGAACGTATTCTTGTGAATTTTTAAGGATTTTAGGAGTTAATTTTACATTTCCTGGTTTGTAAACGCCATGAACATTTCCAAAAGAAGCAGCAATAGTAAATCTTGGGCTTACTTTCATTAATTCCTCATAAGCATAAGCAACTTCATCAGGTTGTGTGTATAATTTTGAACTATCCACATCTGAATTGTCAACACCATCTTCTTCACCACCTGTGATTCCTAATTCGATTTCTAAAGTCATACCCATTTTACTCATTCTTTCTAAATATTTTTTAGAAATTTCTAAGTTTTCTTCAATAGGTTCTTCTGATAAATCAATCATGTGAGAACTGAATAATGGTTTTCCAGTTTCAGTAAAATGTTTTTCAGATGCATCTAATAAACCATCAATCCACGGTAAAAGATTTTTTGCACAGTGGTCTGTATGTAAAATAACTGTAGCACCATAAGCTTCAGCTAAAGTGTGTATATGTTTTGCACCAGCAACCGCTCCTAAAATAGCCGATTTTTGGTTTTCATTTGATAATCCTTTTCCAGCGTTAAATTGTGCACCACCATTAGAAAATTGGATGATGACAGGTGCATTTAATTTAGCGGCTGTTTCTAAAACACCATTAATTGTACTAGAACCTACAACATTAACAGCAGGTAATGCAAACCCTTTTTGTTTGGCATAGTTAAAGATTTCTTGAACTTGATCTCCGGTAGCAACACCCGGTTTAATAGTGTGACTCATAGTTGTATGTTTTGTTATAGTTATGCAAAAATAATAATTTAAAAAATTAGAACGGATAATTAATTCCAAAATTTAGCACTGTTTTGCCAAAGTTGATTCCTTTCAGCCATCGTTCTCCTATTTCTCTACTAGGGTCATAAGCTTTGTAACCTAAGTCTAGTCTGAAAACAAAGAAGTCAAAATCATATCTAAAACCTATCCCAGTTCCTACAGCCAAGTCTTCTAATGAATTTAAACCATTAAAGGTGTATTCTTTATTTGTTACATTGTCAAAAATATTCCAGATGTTTCCAATATCTGTAAAAAAAGCACTATAAAAATTTCCTCCCACTCTAAAACGATATTCTAAACTGTAGGCTAATTTTAGGTTAGCTTCATTGAAGTCATTTATTCCACCACTACGACCTGGGCCTAAACTATAAGCTTGCCAACCTCTATTGTCATTAGATCCACCAGAAAAATAACTTCTGGAAAATGGAATCGATTGCCCGTTTCCATATGGGACTGCTAAGCCAGCAAATGCTCTCATGGCTAGGGTGTTTTTCTTGCCAAAATCCCAATGTTTAATGAAGTCTACTTCACCTTTTATGTATTGTGAATATTCAATTCCAAACATTGTTTTGTTTCCATTAGCACTTAAGGGTTCGTTTTTTGTGTTGGCAAATAATGAAAGCAAATTACCAGCCGATTCTATTTTCGTTCTAATAGAGTAAAAATTATTATCAAGCAAATTGGCTTTAGTGTTTTTGAAAAAAGTTATACTAGAAGAAACAATCAAATTGTTTTCAATTAAACGAAGTCTTCTTTCTCCAATACTTCTTATAATTTTATAGTTGTTATCATCTGAGGGAAATGTTATTACCCCGTTTTCAACATCATTAATAAAATCAACAGCTCCTTGTGTAGTTAGATTATTATTATCATCCAAATAATCTGGGTCTACATTGTAAAGTTGAGCCAAATTATTTAAGGTGTTATATGATGATGTGTATACATTAAAATAATTTTCAGGATTTAAATTCTTGATGAATTGAATGTTTAATAAATCAAAACGTATTGTATTTCCTTGCTTTGGTGCCCAATTGTAATAAAAAATTCCAGTTAAGTTTTCTTTGTCTAGCCCAATATTTCTTTGACTGGTTAAACCAATCGTTGCAGTAGTAGTGGGAAGCATTTCTTTTTTTATAATCTTACGAGTATTTAATGGAAATACAATTCTGGGGAAACTCAACTTTCCTTCTAAACCATATTCTGAGATGTTAAAAAACACGTTATTTGGATTAGCCAAATCTCTTGAAGATCCAATGTTTCCTTTAGTAGACAATTCGAAAGTTTCTGCTCTTTTAAAAAGATTTCGCCAAGTGAAAGCCATTCTTCCACTGATTCCAAATTGTTGAATGTCTGAAGTAGTAACATCTATAGAGGGTTGCCAAACATATTTAGGTTTACTCATTAAATAAATGTTTGCTATGAGTGAACTATTTGTGCTATCAGCCGGATCCTCAATGTATTCGATATTGGGATAATTAAATACTTTTAGATTACTTAGTGATTTTGAAGTTAATGTTCGGTCATTATCACTAAATAGTTTTCCTTTTTCAATAAAAATGGCATTGTTATCGTGACTGGGGTTTGTATTTTAATTTACCAGCACTGTAAATATTGAAATTTCTATAGGTTACACTATCATTAAATTGATTTCGTTCTTTTTTTGAAGTATTGTTTGTAAATATATTAACTTGAGTTATTTTGTAAACACCAAAAGGTTTTTTTATTAGCGTGTCTCCTTTTTTTACTAATCGGTCTTCAATTTTTAAGTTTACTTTTATTTTCTGTATTGAATCATCAATAATAGCATCATATTTTATGTTGCTTTCTTGAAAATGATAAACACCATTATTTCTTAGATATTGGGTAATTCTTTTTCTTTCATTATCGAAGTTTGAAAAATTATATTGTTCTCCCTTTTTTATGAAAGATTTTTTAGCTTCTAATGCGTATAAACTATCCACTATAGGGGTTTCTATAAATTTAGAAATGGAGTCAATAAAATAAGGCTTACCTGTGTTTACTTTGTAAGATATCTTTCCTTTTTTCTTATCAATTGAATCGATGGAAAGCGTTGCTTTATTTCTGATAAAACCGTTGTTGTAATAAAATCCACTTAATCGATCTTTTGAACGTTGCGCCTTTTTTTCATCAATAATTACAGGTGCTTCCCCTGTTTCTTTTATAAATTTTGACAATCCACTTACAAAAAAAGATTTCCCTAAACGTTCCACTTGTTTTGCAGATAAGAAACGATTAAGTCTATTTATACGATTTGGTTTTTTATTTAGCCAAGCTTGATATGACGAATCTGGATTAGGTTTTGCAATATTATAAAGAGTTAAGCCAAAAGGATAATTTAAGAATTTTGTGTTGGGTTGTTGAACTAATAAATTATTAATTCGTTCCTCTTTATTGATTTTATCATTAATGTAAATCTCATTTTTGACCAATAATTTTTTACTTTCGGGTACTCGTTTAACTAACGAACACGAATAAATTATTGTTCCGATTACAAATAATAATGTTATTTTTGATAAATTATTTCTCAAAGCACTTTTTAAAAGTTAGTCAAAAATACAATTTTTATGGTTAGTAAAAACCAAATTAAACTAATAACGAGTTTACAACAAAAAAAATATAGAAAACAAGAACAACTTTTCTTTGCCGAAGGTGTAAAAGTAGTTCAAGAATTGTTACAATCTAATTTTGAATTGCAAGATTTGTTTACTACGAAGCAAGATTTTCTTACGGTTTCAAAAGACAAAGTTCATGCCATTTCTGAGGCCGAATTAAAAAAAATAAGTGCTTTGTCAACTCCTAATACATGCTTGGCTGTTTTTAAAATCCCAAAAGTAAAGGAATTGGTGCAAAATGGATTAATTGTTGCTCTAGACGATGTTCGTGACCCTGGAAATTTAGGAACAATAATTCGCTTGTGCGATTGGTTTGGAATTGAAACTTTATTTTGTTCTGAAGAGTCAGTTGATATTTACAATCCAAAAGTAGTTCAAGCTACAATGGGCTCTATAAGCAGAGTTAATGTTGTCTATGGAAACTTAGAAACTTTTTTAGCTTCAGCTAAATTGCCAATTTTTGGAACTTTTATGGATGGAAAAAATATTTACCAAGAAAAATTACCAAATGAAGGAATTATCATTATGGGAAATGAAGCCAATGGAATTTCTGCTTCTGTAGAAAAATTAGTTTCGGAGCGAATTGCTATCCCACGTTTTGGAAATCTTCAAGTTACAGAAAGTTTAAATGTAGCAACTGCAACCGCTATTATTTTGAGTGAATTTAAACGAAGTTAACTCTTAGTGGAATGAAAAGTTGATAAAGAAACCACGTGTTTTCATCTCTTGAACATTTCCAGTCCAAGGACTATTAGGGTCGTTGTCACGAATTAATTCATCTTTCATACTAAAAACTCCACGAATTGAAGGCGAAAAAACGAAGTACTCTAAATAAATATCAATTCCAAAACCAACTTCGTAAAAATTAGTCCAATTTTTCATTCTAAATCTGTCGTTGAAATTATCGTCTGGCGATTTTGAATTACTCCCTAAATTTAAAGCTCTTGAAACACCTCCTACAAGATATGGTCTAACGTTTCCTGTACGTAATGCAGAATATTTTAGTAAAAGAGGGAAAAATATATAAGTAGATTTGACTTCACGTAAACGATCGCCTACATCCACAATATTTGGGTAGGTTAAGTTTCTTTGAGTAATATAAAGACCTGGTTCAAAGCGAAAATCCAGATATTCTGTAAGTCTTAAATTTCCTATAAGTCCTACATTAAATCCAGTAGTTGTTTCAACTTCAATATCTTCAGTTACTGATAAATAATCAAATTTAAAATCAAGACTATTAAATCCAAGATAATACCCCCAGTGAACGCGTTGTTTGTTCCAGTTTTCCTTGTTGATAATTGGATCTTTACTAAACATGCCCTCCTGAGCAAAAAGTAGGGGTGAAAAAAGTAATAAAAATAAAAACTTCTTCATATTATTTTTTAGATGCTTGATAAATAGTGGCAACTCCAAATGTTTGAGGGAGATGCTTCACGTCTATAAACCCCATTTTTCTCAAAATATTGTTCAAAGCTTCTCCAAAAGGGAAATTTTGTGCCGAAGTGGATAGATATTGGTGCGCTTTTTTATCTTTTGAAAATAATTTTCCAATAGTTGGCATGATGAAATTGGTATAAACATAATATCCTTGTTTAAAAGGAAATTGTGTAGGAACCGAAGTTTCTAAAATAATTAATTGCCCACCGGGTTTTAAAGTTCTTAAAATATCGGTTAAGCCTTTTTCTAGATTTTCAAAATTACGCACACCATAAGCAACAGTAATGGCATCAAAATAATTGTCAGGATATGGAATATTTTCGCCATCGCCTAACACCATTTGAATTTTTGAATCCAAGTTTTGAGCAGCAATTTTTTTCTTTCCAATGTCAAGCATGCCTTGCGAAATATCTAAGCCAATAATTTCTGTTGCCGATGTATTTGCAAATAAAATCGCTAAATCACCTGTTCCAGTTGCAATATCTAAAATAGATTTTGGCTGTTTTGCTGCTATCATTTTTAAGATTTTCTTTTTCCACTTAGCATCAGTTCCAAAAGAAATAACTCGGTTTAACCCATCATAATTTTCAGAAATGGTGTCAAACATTTGAGCAACTTGTTCTTTTTTTCCTAAGTTAGAATCTTGATATGGCGTAATATTTTTTGACATTTTGCAATTTTTTGGAACACAAAAGTACTGATAAAAAATCAAATACAATTGCAAAATTCAATTTCAACTTCAAAATTCAAATTAAAGAAATGTTATTAGTATCTAAGATTTAAGAAATTTAAAAAATCCGTGAAAATTTCTCAAATCTGTCTCATATGTGTTCCCAAAAGATGAAAATTTATTTTCTAACGTAAGTTAAAAAAGTAAAATCATAATCGTGTTTTTCGTCTTTTGGATGAAATTCTTCAAAAACTAATTTCCATTGATTCGTATCAATTTCTGGAAAAAAAGTATCGGCTTCAATCGTAGTATGCACGCGAGTTAAATCGATTTTATCTGCAATTTCGATGGATTGTTTATAGATTTCGCCTCCACCAATGATGAAAACTTCTTCCTCTTTTGGACACAAATCAATTGCGTTTTGTAAACTGCTCGCTATTATACAACCTTCAGGAACTTTGTAATCCTTTTGTCTAGTAATAATAATATGTGTTCTATTGGGTAACGGTTTCGGAAAACTTTCAAACGTTTTTCTTCCCATCACAATAAAATGTCCCGAAGTTAAACTTTTAAAACGTTTAAAATCATCTGGCAAATGCCAAACCAATTGATTGTCTTTTCCTAAAGCGTTATTTTCAGACGCAGCTGCGATTATGGTGAGCATGTTAGTTAAGTTTAAAAATTAAGGGAAGGGCATACTTAACATTTACAGGTTTGCCTTTTTGCATCCCCGGTTTCATTTTGGGTAAAAGTCTCACTATTCGTAAAGCTTCTGTTTGTAGAATGGGATCTCCACCTTTAGTTTCAATTTTGGTAATTTCGCCCTCTTTGTTTATTACAAATAAAACTAGTACTCTCCCTTCAATATTATTTCTTTTTGCTTTTGATGGGTATCTAAACGTTGCATTAATATGTTCTCCCATTTTTTCTTGAAAACAATTCATTCTTTTATTTCTTTCGATATCTTCACAACCAGAGAAAATAGGCGCTTCTTCAATAATTGCAAATGGAATATCTCCTGTTTTTTCCCCACTCAATGAATCATTTTTTGTAAGTATGACTACATCGGTATTTGTGTTTTCATTTTGTGAAAAAGTGTTGATAAAAAATAATGTAAAGCAAAGTAATAGCGTATTTTTCATAAATTTTATTTTAAACCGCCACAATCCCTTTAATATGCGGATGCGGGTCATACCCTTCTAACGTAAAATCTTCAAACTTGAAATCGAAAATATTTTTAATTTTTGGGTTTAATTTCATCGTTGGTAAAGGTCTGCACTCGCGCGATAATTGTAATTGTAGTTGCTCAATATGGTTGTTGTAAATATGCGCATCACCAAAGGTGTGGATGAATTCGCCTACTTGTAAATCGCAAACTTGGGCAATCATCATGGTAAACAAAGCATAAGACGCAATATTAAACGGAACACCTAAGAAAATATCAGCACTGCGTTGGTACAACTGGCAACTTAATTTTCCATCCGCCACATAAAATTGAAAAAAAGCATGACATGGAGGTAAAGCGGCTTTTCCATTGGCAACATTTTCTGCAAACGAAACCGAAGTATCCGGCAAAACACTAGGATTCCAAGCGGAAACCAACATTCTTCTGCTGTTTGGATTGGTTTTTAGTGTTTCGATTAATTCGGTAATTTGGTCAATTTCTTCGCTGTTCCAATTGCGCCATTGGTGGCCGTAAACCGGACCTAAGTCGCCATTTTCATCGGCCCATTCGTCCCAAATTTTCACACCGTTTTCTTGTAAATATTTGATGTTGGTATCGCCTTTTAAAAACCATAACAATTCGAAAATAATCGATTTTAAGTGGAGTTTCTTTGTGGTTACCATTGGGAAACCTTCGCTTAAATCAAAACGCATTTGGTAGCCAAACACACTTAAGGTTCCAGTTCCGGTACGGTCGCCTTTTTGGTTGCCGTTTGCTAATACGTGTTTTACTAAATCGTGATATTGTTTCATTTTGAGTTTAAAAGTTTAATGGTTTAGAAGGTTAAAAGTTTTTTACGCTCTTTACCTAACTAATGCGAAACATTAGCAACGTCTTTGGGATTGTGTTTGTGTTTGAATAAAACAGCAAACGCAATTGCAATTACTAAAGCATAAGCAGCAAAAGTTAACCAGATGTTGTGCCAATCTTTTTCTCCAGTTGCAGCATCTGTAAAATACATACTGATGATTTGTCCGCTTACAACACTTCCTAAAACAGCTCCAAATCCGTTAGTCATCATCATGAATAAACCTTGTGCAGAAGAACGAATTTTAGAATCGGTTGAGGTTTCTACGAATAATGAACCTGAAATGTTGAAGAAATCAAATGCCATTCCGTAAACGATACATGATAAAATAATCATCCATAATCCGTCACCAGGATTTCCGAATGCAAATAATCCGAAACGTAAAACCCAAGCAATCATACTAAACAGCATTACTTGTTTAATACCAAAACGTTTTAAGAAAAAAGGAATCGCTAAGATGAATAAAGTTTCAGAAATTTGGGAAATCGACATAATTAAAGTAGAATATTTTACTACTAATGAATCAGCGTAAATAGGATTGTGTTTGAAATCATCTAAGAAAACATCGCCATAAGCATTTGTTAATTGTAAAGCCGCTCCTAAGAACATACTGAATACAAAGAACAAGGCTAATTTATAATCGGCAAATAATTTAAACGAACTTAATCCTATAAGTTCCATGAACGATTTGTTTTCAGCGGTTTTTCCCTGAGGTTCGCATTTAGGTAAAGTAAACGAATAGATTCCTAATAAAATAGCTGCAATAGCTGCAATATAAAATTGATTTTCAGAAGCTTTATTTCCGGTTAAGTTGGTAATCCACATGGCTACAATAAAACCGATAGTTCCCCAAACGCGAATAGGTGGAAAATCTTTTACGACATCTAAACCTCCTTTTTTCAAGGCATTGTAAGCAACTGAATTAGAAAGTGCAATCGTTGGCATGTAAAAAATCATTGCGACTAAAATCACCCAAAAGAAATCCGATGGATTGCTTACTTGTGGAACATACATCAAAGTTAATCCTCCTAAAATATGAAGAGCTCCGTATAACTTTTCAGCGTTTATCCAGCGATCTGCAACAATCCCACAAAGTGTTGGCATAAAAATCGAAGCGATTCCCATGGTGGAAAAAATAGCCCCAAATTGTGCTCCGTCCCAGTTTTTAGTTCCAAACCAATAATTTGCTACTGTAATGAGCCAAGCTCCCCAAACGAAGAACTGAAAAAAGTTCATTATCGTTAATCTGAATTTTACATTCATGTTAGTTTCGTTAAAATTTATGATTCTTTTTTTGAAATTTCGTCTCTAATTTTTGCGGCTCTTTCGTAGTCTTCGTTTTGAACCGCTTCGTCTAATTTTTGATACAATTCTTTTAAGGAATAACCAGAATAGTTATCCGCAGGAACTACAACATCTTCTTCATAAGTGTCTGTTGGAGTTAAAATGTTGTCGTTTTCTGGATTTTCATTCGTAGTTTCAGAAGGATTGATGCTTAAATATATTCCAGCTTTATCTAAAATGTTTTTGTAAGTAAAAATAGGAGCATTAAAACGCAAAGCTAAAGCAATAGCATCTGAAGTTCTAGCGTCGATAATTTCCTCGATTTTGTCTCTTTCGCAAATAATGCTCGAATAGAAAACACCATCTACTAATTTATGAATAATCACTTGCTTTACTACGATGTCAAATCGATCCGCAAAGTTTATCGTGACTGAGATCGGAAGAGCGTCGTGTAGGGAAAGAGTGTTAAGATTA
>OGVV01000061.1_pt1 | contig 11292 bp, 14 predicted proteins | sample 1575891 | NCBI WGS metagenome assembly OGVV01 (sample SAMN07581546, study PRJEB24739) | freshwater metagenome | place: Singapore | collected 2015-04
TATGCCTTATTTATACATTTATTTAGAGCAAATTACCCCAAAATAAATGTATATGTATGCCAAATTTAACCGGTAATACATAGTTTTGCAAATATTAAATGTATAAATTTTTATTTGTTGCACATTTACAACAGTCATGCAATCAGCTATCGAGTCAAAAGACGACCGCCATGATCGATTGATAGTTGCGAACAAGACATAAATGCATGTCTAGCGCGTAAGAGGATTGAGATTATGAGTCTGCTAGTTACCCCGTACTCTGTCAGGTTATGAAAGCTGCAAGCGTTCCTTTTGAAGTAAATATTTACCAGCCGTACGAAATTCAATCAGAATTACTTTTGATTCAATCTTTGCATCTCTTACAACTTTAACGTGACAGATACTTTTTAGTTTCTGCCAAACGCTCAGAAAATCCATTATATTTTTGGAATGCAAATCAGTAAACTAATCAACAAAATTGAAAGTGCGCGCGTTACCTCTTATTCCTTTTTATTGGTAGCTCTTCAAATCGCAGTTTTTTCATGGTGGGGGCTAGCACTAGCCAAAGAGTCCCCTATCCTGTCAGATATTAAAAATAACAATCAAATTAAAGTATGCATCTGGCCCGATTACTATGGCATCACTTACCGAAATCCTCGGACTAGTATTTTGCAGGGTATAGGTGTTGATCTATCGCAAAGTTTGCTAGAGATCTGGGTGTGTCGATCACTTATATTGACAGTAGCTTTTCCAAATTCATTGGCGACTTAAATCAAAATAAATGTCACATCGCCATGTTTGGTGTTGGCGTTACTGAGACGCGCTCACAGTTAGTAGAATTTTCACTTCCATATCTACAAAGCGATATTTACTTAGTCACATTAAAAACAAACCGTAGCATCCAAAAGTGGTCTGATATTGATGCTACAGGCAAGGTGGTTGCCGTTCAAAAAGACACATTCATGGAGCCGGCACTAAAAAAACATCTGAAAAAAGCCGAGATAGTTATTGCAACTAACTCCGGTGAGAGGGAGCGCCTGCTTGAATCAGGGCGCGCAGATGCGTTTGCAACTGATTTCCCTTACAGTCGACGAGTGTTAACAAACTATGATTGGATTAAGGTGATTAGTCCGGACAAGCCTGTTGCTGTAGTTAATTATGCATATGCTATGAAAGCTGGCGATCCCCTCTTTGTTCAGCGAGTGAATGAGTTTGTGAATACTATAAAAAAAGATGGTCGATTGAATAATTTTGCAAAAAAACATGGCCTGTCTGAAATTGTGAAATAAAAAAATGATTCAAAAAATTCCAGTACCAAAACCGATATTAATTAGAGTAAGTTATGCTGCACTGACCATATTGATGATCATGGCCACATGGTTAGGTTATGCATATATCAATCAGGAAATAAAAGGAACTCAACTCAAAGATTTACAACGCCACACCGATTTAGAGCTACTTCTCTTTGAAGATCACTTAGCAAAAACATTAGATGCTATTGATAGCACTTTAAATGCGGCAGAGATTTTATCCAGCTCAGTCAAGCTAGACTCGTTACCACACAAAAGTCAATCAATCAGTTCCTTAATAGAGTTACAACCGGCTATACGAAGCCTTTCTCTAAGTACAAAGACTGGAAAAGTCATAGCTAGTTCTGATCTCAAAAATATTGGTGCACAAATTCCACCCCAAGTTTTAAGCTCACTGATTAAAACTTCCTCACAAATTAATAATCATTTTGGAGAAGTATACGGATATCGTGACTTATATCTTATCGGCAAAGGCAGGAATGACCCTGAAATAAGCTTTTGGCTGATTGGCCGAGAACTGTCTATTAACGGTCAGCAATATTTCTGGTTAGCGACCATTAATCTTCCAATGTTCCTTAACTTTTGGGAGCGAGTTGAGCATGACACGGAAACCTCTATAGCTCTTGTGGATTTCTTTGGGAGAACTGTACTCATAAGTGGCCATCAAGGCAAGCTTTCACAAGTTGTAGTCAATCAATTAAATAATTATCTTGATCAGTCGAGCATTGGAAGAATTGACATCAACAGTCCAGAAAATCTGAGGGTAGCATATCGTAGCAACTTAAGGCATCCAGTAACCTTATTAGCGATTAATGATTTAAATATCTTCTTTGATAAAAGTACAGCCTCTGAAAGAAAAAGGTTCAATATTGCCCTGGCTATATCCGTCTTAACAGCTATTATCCTCGGTCTTTTGTACCGAAATCATATTCAACATGAAAGCTTGATTACAGAAATATCTAATCAGCATCGCGCTATTGGCGAGCATCTCATGATGATCGAAATTAACAAAAGCGGAGATATTCTGAGTGCAAATAATTACTTACTCAACACATTAGGTTACACCCTTGATCAATTGATAGGCAAGAGTTTCAATACATTCAATGAAGACATCTACCCCTCCCCGGTTAATAAAGAAATTAAACTTGCTATACGACATGGAAATACATGGCAGGGTGTTTTTAGAAAAAGTAAAGTAAATGGCGAAACTTTTTGGGCCAACTCAACCATCATCCCATTTAAAAACGTATGGGGTAAAGTAACCAAATATGTGGCTTTTTTAACCGATGTGACTCAAGCAGTTAACGTTCAAGAAAAATATGAAAAAGAACAGGATCTACGACATGAACTTGCAGAAATTAATCGTGAACTTGCACAAAATGCCAACACTGATGTGCTGACAGAGTGTTTTAATAGGCGAGCGTTTGATGTTTTCTTTAAAGAGGCTATCGATAAATCTAAAAATAATCAGCGTCCAGTGTCAATTCTGATTCTCGATTTAGATTTATTCAAGCACATTAATGATACTTATGGACATCTCATTGGGGATCAGATCTTAAAAGAGTCGGTTAAACGTTGGAAAAAATGTATCCGTGTATCAGATATGCTCGCCAGAATTGGGGGGGAGGAATTTTGTATCGTTCTGCCAGAGACTGGCTTAGACGATGCCAAACGTGTAGCTCAAAAGATATTAAGCGTGACTAGTAAAGATTTATTCGAAGCCTATTTAGATAATAGCAGTCAAAAACTTCGCGTGACCGTCAGTATCGGCGTATCCAGTGTTGTACCAACTAACACTACCAACGTAGATCAATTAATGAGTATTGCTGATAACAATCTTTATGAGGCTAAAAGGAATGGCAGAAACCAATACAAAGCCTCTCAAGTTGGCTAAATTAATTTACCAACACAAAATGAGTCGTGTCAATCATATTGAGATTAGACTGAGCTATAGCAAACATAACTATGGAACTAGCTAATCAAACCCTCTATCTTGGTGTTGCATTAATTGCACTAGGCTTAGCATTTAGTGCCTACACCAATCTACCCCCCACTTTTAATGTCAATAGCGCGGCTCATTATTGGTTTTTTGCGCTTTGCGCACAAATCTTTAGTGGTATTACTTTCACTCTATTTCCCTATCTTGGTGTAACAGCGTTAATACTGGGAAACATTGGGCAGTTTATGGTCGATTTGCTGCTTTTGATTTTATTTATAAGCTTATCTAAAAAAGTTACTTCAGATATCCTCAAGATAGTAATTGCATCTATACCTATCTACGCGACATTTCTGATCGCAATCAGTACTAACTTTGCATATTTTTATGAGTTACTTTACATTAGCAGTGTGACTATTGGATTATCGATCTGGCAAATTGTGGCATTGATTAGACCTGTCATTAATGAACGATCCCAATATTTACTTTTTTTAATTACTGCAATCACATTACAAATCGTGATGTGTATTTCAAGGCTTTATCTAGCTCACGGAGAATATGATTACTTAGTACATTTCTACGAACATCGCTCTGAATTTGAAGAGCATGTTCCAGAGTTCGTTTCACGTCTACTTTTAATGATTTTGTATGGCCTTATTTTTATTGCAATAGGTAACTATTACTTCGAAAAACTATATAAAAAATCACAAGCACTCATTAAAGAAAAAGAAGAGCAAATGCTCGATGCACTTAATGCTATGGCAATTGCACGAGATAATGAAACTGGTAGACATGTACTCAGAACCCAGCACTATGTCAAACTACTTGCCACCAGAATAAAAGCAATGGGTTTTTATGAAGACCAATTAAGCTCAAGCCATATTCAAAAAATATTTCAAGCAGCCCCACTACATGATATTGGAAAAGTAGCCATCCCAGACAGCATCCTATTAAAACCAGGCAAACATTCTGCTGAAGAATGGGAAATTATGAAAACACACACTCTTCTCGGTGAACAAATCCTCGGTGCTGCCCAAATTAAAAACTTAGATAAAAATGATATTGCCAGTATCGGTATCAAAATTGCAGGGTCGCATCATGAAAAGTGGGATGGTACTGGATATCCAAGAGGTCTTAAGGGAGCAGCAATACCGCTAGAAGCCAGAATTATGGCACTAGCTGATATGTATGATGCTCTAACTTCAAAACGAGTTTATAAAACAAACTGGTCGCATCAAGAGGCATATGAGGAAATTATTCAGAAAAAAGGGACTCATTTTGATCCTATTGTTGTAGAAGCGTTTGTGATGGAGGCTGATGAGTTCCGTCGTATTTCGAAAGAACTTAAAGATTAGTTAAATAACTTTATCAGGGTATCCTTTAATTTTTGCCCCTCACTTTTTATATTGGACTCTGCCTCTTTGAGTTTTTCACCTGCCTCAAATAGTACTGTGGGCGCATGGTTACTAATCGAGTGACGTGATTCCATAAATAAAGATTCCATGAGTTGGGCACTTAACTCAGCGGCACTCACTCCTTTTTCAGAATCGATGTGCTTTAAACGAATATCCGGCAAATCAATCTGAACCGGTTTATCTGCCAATCGAGTGTCTTGGAGCACTAATTCTGGTTTCTGAATCTCAACGCTTTGAATAATTAAGCGAGTACTTTGCGCCTGAGCGACTTTGGGATCTACCGGTGTGACTGGAGCTTCTTTTTGTATACGCTGCGCGTATGCCTCAGCATTTTTCTGCAAAATGCTGAGGTTATCTTTTTTATTCTGGTATTCATAGACAATCATGGGCTTTGTCACCAGGACGCTACGCACCACAATTAAATCCGTACCTAATTTATCTTTATCTAAAAGAATTTCGACTTGCTTGGCTTGGAGGGCCTGAGCCTGAGTAAAACCATCGGGATTAGCGACTTGTAAATCACGAATCGAGACTTTGGCTTCTTTAAGATTGACGTTCACATCACCCACAGTGACCTTGCTAGCCACTGCTTCACTGCCATAAGTCTGAATCGCTTGCTTGACCAAACTATCTAACTGATAAATACCATAGACGGTAAAGCCCATGATGAAGATTAGAAAAATAATGAAACCCAAAATTATTTTTTTCAGCATATCTTTCCTAAAAGCAATTGAAATCAAACGCTTGCAATATAACACTGGCACAGGGCTTTTGATGAGTAAAAAGATGTCAACTTAGACGCTTGAACTACGTTATGGGCATATCCTTGGCATCCTGCCAAAAGAGGTGAATATGAAACAAGCGATCATCCGTCAGGCTACACAAACACTCTTGGCCATCAGCCTCCTGAGTTTAGGCTCAATGATTGCCAGCCCTGCTGAAGCTCATGGTGGCCATCGGGGACATTACCATCGTACCAGTCACTGGGTGGGTCCCTTTATCGCTGGCGGTGTCGTGACTTATGCCCTGACCCAGCCGCGCTGGGTCTATGCTCAACCCGTTTATCCAAGCCCGGTTTATACAGCACCTCCGGTGCTTGTAGTACCCCCTCAACCGCTTTTGGCACAAAATCTGCCACCGGTTTGGTATTACTGTGCCTCGACTCAGACTTACTATCCCTATGTGCAAGTCTGCGCAGAGGGCTGGAAATTAGTTCCAGCCACTCCGCAGTGATTGACTAGGCTTTTGCTAATTTGGCACGGTCACGTGCCAAAGCTTCTTGATCGGCCTTACGTCTGAAAAAGACCGTGACGATGCTAGAGTTCACCACAATGAAGAGTGAGTACAGAACTGGGATTAAAAGCACGTCTTGCTGATTAGGGCCAGTGATACTCAAGGTCACAATCAATACAGCTAAGGGACCGTTCTGGATACCGGTCTCCAAAGCAATCGTACGGCTACGATTGTTGTCTTGCTTTAGTAAGCGCGCGAGGTAGTAACCCAAGATCATCCCCACAACACCCAAACCGATAGCCCCGGCATAAACACTTGCTGAGGTATCGAGTAGCAATTGATAGTTACGTGGGATCCAAGTCACGATCAAGAATAAGATGACGCCAATACCAAAAATGCCGCCAATTAACTCGAGCGTTGCACCAATATTAGGGTTGAGCTTACGTAAGACCATGCCAATGATGGTGGGCACTAATAAAACAATCAGCACCTGGGCCACGTTAGCTGCAGGAATGGTGTAGTCCCCTGCATAGCCTGCCAAACCTGAATAAAAGGCCAAAGTGGCTGGCACCATAATCAAGGCGACGAGTGTTGAAACACTCGTCATCATGATCGATAAAGCCAACACGCCTTTACTAAAGTAAGTAAAGATATTAGAGGTTGTGCCGCCTGGCATACATCCCATCAAAATCAGACCCACTGCAATGGCAGGGGGTAAGCCCAAGATCATCGCCAAGGCAAAGCCCAAGAAAGGCATGATGCCATATTGACAAACCAGACCAACAATCACACCTTTCGGTTTACGAAAAGCAATGAGGAAGTCTCTCCATGTGAGCGATGCACCCATGCCCAACATGATGACCATCATCATCATGCCTAGTAGTTTTGTCTCGAATTCGGTAACCATAGTGTTCTTTCTATCTTGTTATTGTCTAGGTGCGCCCATCTCAGCCAAGGCTTCTGCTCTGAGAGTCTTACGTAAAACCTTACCAATGGGTGTTTTCGGCAAGTCATGACGAATCAAGACTTGATGTGGCACCTTGTAGTTGGTGAGTTGTGATTTGCAATGTGCAATCACATCTGCCGTCTTGAGCTCACCGTCGTACTCAGGATTAGGTACGACATAAGCACGCACCGCTTCTCCACTGACAGGATCAGGGACACCGACTACCGCCACTTCCAATACAGCATCCATTTGGGCGATGACGTCTTCGACCTCATTGGGGTAGACGTTAAATCCTGAAACCAAGATCATATCTTTCTTACGATCCACAATGCGCAGATAGCCCTCTTCATCCATCATGGCCACATCACCGGTAGCGAGCCAACCATCATGGAGCACTTTGGCAGTTTCTTGATCTTGTTGCCAATATGACTTCATGACCTGTGGACCCTTGACCTGAATCTCACCAGGCTCACCAGCGCCCACGATCTGGCCATCTTCTCCCACCAATCGCACATCGGTGCCTGGTGCAGGGATGCCAATACCATTACGTGGTCTACCGGATAAGGGATTAAAGGTCACCACGGGTGAAGTTTCAGTCAGACCATAACCTTCGGCAATCGGCGTATTAGTGACTTCGCGCCAACGTTGAGCGACAGCTAAGTGCAAAGCCGTACCCCCCGCAATCGAAGCTTTAAGGTGCTTGGGTGGATAAGCCAAGAACCACTCTTCATTAAGCAGCGCGTTGTATAAGGTGTTTACCCCAGTCATCCAAGTCACTGGGTAGTTCTCAATCGCACGCTGCAAGTTCTGCACTGGACGTGGGCTCGGAATCAAGATGTTTCTGGCACCAATGACCAAGAAGCCAAGGAGGTTCGCCGTGAATGCAAAGATGTGATAGATCGGTAATGCGGTGAGTACACATTCAGTACCAATTTGCATATGGGTGCCACCCATGGCCAACATTTGATTGACGTTGTTCAATAAGTTGCTGTGGGTGAGTACGGCTCCTTTGCTGACCCCCGTGGTACCACCGGTGTACTGCAAGACGGCCATCTCATCGGGACCAATATGTTCCCAATAAGTTTTAGCTGGGGTTTGCGCCAAGGTCGCTGCGCCCTTTTTTAGAGCACTGGCAATGCGCTCATGCGGCACAGTGATACTTGGCAAAACACGGTTCCAAACTTTTTGCACCAAACGAATCACACGACGCGGAACGGCTGGGAAAAATGCCGTGACATCCGCAACGACGACATGCTTGATTTGAGTCTTGGCTAGTACTTCTGGTAATTTATTAGCGAACATATCAATGATCACGAGTGCTTTAGCACCCGAATCATTGAACTGATGAATCATCTCGCTTTCGGTATAGAGTGGATTGGTGTTCACCAAAACACATCCGGCTTTCATGATGCCAAAAGCAACAATCGGGTAAGACAAGCTATTGGGCAACTGCACTGCGACGCGATCACCGGCTTGCAAACCTAATACGCCGCGCAAATAGCCGGCAAATGCATCTGACATTTCATCGACTTGCTTGAATGTCAGATTGCCGTTCATGCCGTTCGGTACGACGCAGGTATAGGCCTTTTTCTTCGGGTCTTGTTGCGCATAGCGCAAACACATATCGTGTACAAGCGCTGCTAGATTGGAATACTCTGGAGCTTTGAGTTGAGGCACAATGCCAGCCTCTTGATAAGCTTTTTGCCAGAGGGCTTGAGAGTGATTAGCATGAGTTGTATTCATGCTTTCGATTGTAGGTCCGAGGCCTAAAAAACAGAAACCCTTACTTATCTCATTGTTTTTATAGGGTTTTCACTAAGTGTATAGGGCTTTATTGAGTGGCGCTCTTAAAGCCGCAATACCTCAACTGACCCTTATGCTGGGGCTCATTAATCAAATACTCTAAGAAGCTCTGCTTCGCTTGGTAACGACGCTTGCTATCGGCTTCGCTCAGGTCACAAGTCCAGTTGTCCTTATCCTGAATTTTGCAATCTTCAAAGACTGAAGAACTGATCCAGTTTTTCTCAGGCCCAAAGGTATGAATCACGACGGTCTTTTCGCGAGCGTTCACCAGAAATCCTTGAAAATGCGGTTTTTCGGTAATCGAACAATCCGAGCAATCTGCGTTCTTACCTTGATGACAAGAAATAATCTGATGGGTCAGGCGTTGATCAGCATGACTGGTCTGGGCCATGATCAATCCACAGATAAATAAAAAGGCTCTCATGATGGTTTCCGTTTCTTGACTAAGATTGACTTATGGCGTTAGACATCTCATGGGCTTAGCGCCATTGATGAGTTTTTCGCAATAGTTAAATCCGATTTTCAATAATTCTTTCTTCTGCTGGCGAGGGTCTTGTAAAAGAGTACACGCAAAGAACTCGTAGTGCAGGCTATTCAGTTTGTCGAGGGTTTTCAGGCTAGACCTGACTTTGTTCACATCCCCGCCCTGCGCATGAATTTGTTTGAGTTGCTTTGCGGTCAATTGTTCAAGTTGCTCTTGATACTTCATGAATTCCATCTGTGCAATGCCGTGACGATCTTTTTCCGAGCTTTCTATAAGCTTCTTTTGTAGTGTGTCTAGGTAACGACTCTCAGCGGCCTCAATCGCTCTTGGGCACAAAATACTCGCATTATCCGCATAGCCTATGGAGGCATGAGTCAGACATATGAGTGCGCTGAGGTAAAGTTTTTTCACTAGGCAAACCACAACGATTCGTTAAACAAACTAGCACTGAAGCCAACACCAGAAGTGTCTTGTTTCTCATCATACGCCGATCCATAAAATTGGGTTGAACTATTGAAGAATGGGGCTCAGAGCTTGATGCTCAGGGTGGTGTTGAGGCCAGACACCACCCTGGCAATCAAAAACCGTGGATAGCTCCCTAGGACTGCCAGATTTTTTTATGGTTCGAGTCCGGACAATGAATCTGATGCATGACAAAGTCTTGTGAGCGCGATGGCAGACGGTCAAAAAGATCTACATCCAAGCAGTCTTCAGGACCCCACTCGTAGTCTTCTTTATGAATTTTTCTTTTGGGTAAATCTTTGGGTACAGCGTAACTAGGGTCCATGTGATTTTTCACAACCCAGGCAAAGACGTTTCTTTGATTGACCTGCCTATTTCTGATCATAGCAATCCTCCATAGTTAAGAAATGATTGGGCGAGATCGCCCCTGCAAAACAAAGAGTCAACTCTATGAAGAGAAATACAAGCGCAAGAACTAGCGACAGTACTCATCGACATAGATAGGTGTCGACTCAATCTGCTGGCTAGTCGCGTGTGAACTTTTAAGGTGTGTAAGCTTTCAGAACACTGCTTTGGCTGGCTCAACACAGCTCATTCGATACCCTGAAATGGTGTGTTGGTGAGGAAATCTTACCTCAATTTTTTAGCTGAGATACATGCTTTTTTGAAGTGCCAAAAGTGCCAGTGAGTCTTGATTTTATTGGTGTTCTGGGATGCTGACGATGATTGGCCGAGCAGTCAGTTGTATGAAGTGTTTGACAGACTGTGTAGGAAAAATTTAGTCCGAGTTTTTTGTGGGGTTGTTAGATCAAAAAGCTTCATAGGTAGAAAATAAAAAAGGAGCAGAGCTCCTAATTTAAACAACTAATCTGGCGGAGACGAGAAAATGTTTGCTACCTGGTCTACGTTAATACGCATTGGTAGGTTTTGGTTAGCAATGTCACTACCTCTTAAAAATCAAAACTCTACAACGCTAGCGCTGTGACCTTGCGGTAGTTTTTTCAACGCAATTTAATACGTACCCAGGGATTCCGAAATTCATCGGGATCGTAATTGTGGAACAAATAAGGGTACGAAAATGAAGAAACCATTAACTTATGCATTCATCTCTAAAGACCTGTCTCCAGGTCGATACTTTGATTCAATCGGTAACTTACACCTCTATGTAAAGCATAGTGGTCGCAAATACTGGATATTCAGATATACCTACAATAAAAAGCCTGGTGAAAAGTGTTTAGGATCATTCCCAGATCTTGGTCTATCTGAGGCGAGGGATTTAACAGTAAAGCTTAGGGCTGATGTCAAGCGGGGCATATTGTCTGCTAAGACTGAGCAAGCCGAACAGATCAAAGCTAAACCTACATTCAGACAGGTTGCTGAGGGGTACATCAAGACTCACTCCCCTAAATGGAAGAATGAAAAACATATCAGTCAATGGAATAATACATTAAGAGATTACGTATATCCATATATAGGCGAGAAGCCAGTGAATGAGATTACGATTGAGCATATCCTTCAAATTCTTCAACCAATCTGGGTCGAAAAGACAGAGACTGCTAGTCGAGTGAGAGGGCGTATCGAAAAGATTCTTGGCTCATCAACTGTTCTTGGTCATCGATCTGGCCTTAATCCTGCGCAGTGGAGAGGTTACTTAGAGCACGCCCTTCCCGCAACTAAGAGCCTTAAGAAGGTTGAACATCATTCTGCATAATATCGTGACTGGG
>OGVV01000063.1_pt1 | contig 11029 bp, 13 predicted proteins | sample 1575891 | NCBI WGS metagenome assembly OGVV01 (sample SAMN07581546, study PRJEB24739) | freshwater metagenome | place: Singapore | collected 2015-04
GTTTCCCAGTCACGATACAAATGGCAGCGTTTTTTGGAGGGGGAAACAGAAATATGCTCGACGTTTCTTTTGCCAGAAATATCAATCCCCGGTGGAATGTAGGCATCGATTTCAATACGCTTCGGATCAGAAAAACACTCAATCCTGCGCAACGAGACGATCATATGGCGGTCCAAAATGCCTATGCATTTCATACCAATTACCGATCTGAAAATGGTCGCTATTGGCTGCTTGGGGCTTTTTCAAGGATGAAACATACGGTTAACGAAATCGGAGGGATTATCCCACCGGAAGTTGACCCCAACTCACTCTATTTCACCTATGAAGACGCTAAAATTTGGCTTCAGAATTCACAGGCAAGAGACCTAAGACAGGAGTATCACCTGTACCATGAATACAAACTGGGAAATGGTCTCCAATTCTACCATGTCTTGGATCGAAAAAATCAGAATCTGGTTTTTCGCTCCTTTTTAAATACTTCTGATTCCCTGTTTTTTAACAAAAACCGATTTATCAATCCGGACACCACGCTGAATAGAAATGATTTTGCGGAGTGGAGAAATGAAGTTGGCTTGAAAGGGACCTTCAAAGGCTTTTATTACAATTCTTACCTCAAGCTGCGAAATGGACGCATGATCAGTCCTTATTTTGCCCAGCCAAGACAGGCGTTCAACGAGGTGTTTATTGGTGGAGAATTGATTGGTAAACTTTCTGAAAAATGGGAAATCAGTGCCGACGGTGAATACCTCATTCCGGGTAATTTCAGAATTCACGGAGTATTTATCTCACCTTGGCTCGATGTGGAGTATACCAAGGCGCTGGATTTGGCTGGGTATTGGAGCGAGCAGGTTTTGGCAGCCCATGTAAATTAACTGCGCAGTTTCGTTTAACCGATTGGTCTGTTTTCAAGGTGATGTTCACAGCCATCGTGTTTGCAGCTGTAGGTTTAATGATTCTTGAGGGAGTTGGAATCGTTCAGGGCGATGAATTGTTCATTCCGCCCGCATTCTTAGGGGCTGCGGCTCTCGGCGGAGCTCTGGTGGGAGCGGGATTTGCAATTGGAGGCTACTGTCCAGGGACATCATTGGTTGGTTTTGTGTCAGGACGCTTAGACGCCGCATTATTTCTGATTGGCCTAATTCTTGGTACTTGGGGATTTGCATGGGCCTTTCCGCAGATTGAATTCTTGACTAGCTTGGGAGAGCTAAGCAGCGTTAATACCTTGCCTGAGCTTATTCATGTTTCTCCACTCTATGTGAATGCAGCTTTGATAGTGATGGCAATCGGAGTCTTTTTAATGGGAAGTTGGATGGAGAGGAAATCTTCGGGCCCGATTAGCTCCCAAGATGCCATGAATGGCTGTGCTCAAAAAAATTAAATAACGAAAGGAAATCTTATGTCTAAAAAATCATCAGTAGTTGCTCTTGCTGTATTGCTATCAGGATTAGCCGGCGCACCCATGGCTCAGTCGGCCGAGGCTGGCTCTGGAAATAAAACGGCAGCTGAGCAGAAAAATCCATGTGGGCCCACGAAGAAGAAAAGCAGCAATCCATGTGGCCCATCGAATCCCTGCGGACCTAAAAAACGCAAGCCCCAGTGATCGTGACCATGAATCAGCAACCGAGGCGAGTCTCTTTGGAAAAAGCTTGGCCAATGAAGAATGTCGAAATGCATGCAAAAAATGCATTGGATATCCTGACCGATTTTGCTCAGAAGGGCTTAACGATCCCTCAGGTATTAATGGGTCAGGACCGCATATTTAGAGAGTGGTAGCATTATCCGAGTCATGATTTAGTTGATGTGGTAAGCGGTTACGAGGCTTACTACCATGCCCACAAGGTGGACGAAATGTCGGACACGGAGCACGGGCACTTTCATCTATTTAAGCGAAGCCCAACGCAAACTGAGCAATTCATGCACTTAATAGCCATTGCCTTAGACTCAAAAGGACTGCCGGTGCGCTTATTTACAACAAATCAGTGGGTTACCGGTGAGACGATGGGCTCAGCTGAATCATTGCGTGATGCACTTGCTCATTTCAAGATTGAATCAGGAAATTCTCTAGATACGTTGGCCAGCTGGATTCAGTCATTAATCATCCTATATCGTGATGAGATTGAGCAATTAATTGAAGAGCGGGATCGGCGACTCAATCAACTAGCAAGCCAGACCAAGTCAATGGCATCTGTTTTAAATGATCAATCTATTCATGTTCTATCGCAACGCCAGATTCATCTATTGGATGATTTATCCAGTCCAATCATCAATCTTCAATAAGGAGGAGTAATCATGAAGAAAATAAAGTATTTATTAACAGCCATCTTATTGGGAGCTAGCCAATGGCTAATGGCATTCACCGTTCCAGGTCCAATCGTAGATGCGAATTGGCTGGCTAACCACAGTGCGCAAGTTCAAATCCTTGAAGTGCGAAGTGATGTGAAGTCATTCACGCGTGAGCCTGAGTTTGAAACCGACAAGAAAACTGGGAAAAAAATGGTGGTAGAGGTTGGGGGCCGTATTCCAGATGCCAATGTGGTTAACTTCAAAAATGTACGCTCAGAGCGTATGGTTGATGGTCGAAAACTCAAGTATTTGGTTCCCGAGAAAGCCGATTTTGAGAAGTTATTGCAACAGGCTGGCATCAATCAAGGCAAACCGATCATTTTGGTACCCGCCGGTCAAGATGTTTCAGACATTGATGAGGCGTTAAGAGTGTATTGGCAGCTCAAGATTTATGGCGAAGACAATATTGCTGTGTTGGATGGAGGTATGGCTGGCTGGTTAGCTCAAGGCCGACCATTTACAGTGACCCCTTCTAAAGCGGCTGTAGGAAACTGGACTGCAAAAGCATATCGAAGTGAGCTTGTTGCTAGTTCTGACGATGTTGCAAATGCTTCGAAAACTGGCAAAACCCAATTAGTAGATGGCAGAAGTCCGGCCCAGTTTTTAGGGATTACGAAACGTGATTATGTGAAGACTTATGGCCATATTGCTGGAGCACAAGCCTTTGCACCCGAGCTCATGACACGGTCAAGTGATGGAGCTTTATATTTCTTAAAGCCCAACACGTATGAGGCTTTACTAAAGGCTAATGGCATCAAGCCAAATGAGCCTGCCATTAGTTACTGTAATAGCGGACATTTAGCGTCTGGCCCATGGTTTGTGATGTCGGAATTGGTTGGCAATAAGTCCACCAAACTTTATGATGGTTCTTTATATCTTTGGACCTTAGAGGGCCGTCCCACTCAGGGCGTTCCACTGAACTAAACGCTTGATTGGTAAGGCCACGAATGGGTGGTTTTGCCAACAGCAAATCCAGCTGAAAAATGGTAGGATTTGTATATGTTTAGACGTTTAGCCCTGATTTGTCTGATTGCCATCTTGCCCATTCAATCTTGGGCGGTGGTAGATATGAGTCTGCAAAAAGAGGCTTTACAGTTTGGCAGCACAGCGATTTCCTCCCAAGGTATCCATCATCCTTGCCACCAAGAGGTGGCGCTAAATTCCGATGATCAGGGCACTGAAAGCAAGCAGACCAGTTGTTATGCTTGCAGTTTATGTATGGCCTTTGGTGCTACTCTGATCACTAATCCTATTTTGCGCTTTGAATCACCAACGCAAAGTTTATTTACCGATCTTCAAAGATTTAGTTCCGAAGATCTTGTTTTAGGAATTAAGCCCCCGATTCTTTAACTCCCTAGGATAAGTCCGCCCAAATTTTGGGCACCTTTTACTTTGGAGAGTTAAATGAAATACCTTTTATTACTAATCGTTAGCCTGTTTTCCCTATCGGCTGCTGCAGCCTCAGAGTGGGTTAGGGCAGAAGTCGTTCGTGTGGATACCGCAAAGCAGCGGATCGTTCTTAAGCATGAGCCGATTCCCAGTATCAAAATGCCGGCCATGACTATGCGCTTTGACGTGGTTAAAGAAGTGCCACTGGATTCGTATCGCCCTGGAGATCGTGTGCAATTTCAGTTTAAGGAAGCCGGCGGCAGTCTAGATGTCACCGCGTTGGAGAAGCTGAAATGAATCGACTCTCACAACTCCTATTACTTGGGATGTCTGTGTTGGCTAGTCAGGTAAGTGCTGCCCCCATGGGGTTTAAGAACAGCTGGATGATCATGGGGGACTTCTCGAAGACCTACCAAGAGTTTGCTGTGAACTATGCAACTACAGCGAACGATGCATTTGGGTTCTCGACCAGCGCAATGCAGACTGATAACTCAGTATCGAAGCAACAAAATGCCGAGGCAGTCTATACCCGTAAGCTCGCGCGCTGGAATATGCCTGAAGCACAAGCCAATATCTGGTTTATTGGCGGGTTGGGCGCGACAACGGGTAACACCTTTGTGGGAACTAAGGCAATGGCCTCTCCAGGTATTCAGGTGGATTATGAAACCACTCGGTTTTATTCCATGGCATCGGCCCGAGTGTATGCCGCAGAGGGGGCAACTAGCAATATCACGACGGCACGATTGGGAGCGTCATTTTATGAGGTTGATTATGACGAGGCTCAACCTTGGCTGGTGATTGAGGCGAGGCGAATGACCTTTGTCTCCAAGCAGTATGAATTCACCCCGATGTTACGAGTGATTCATAACCGTTATTTCGTGGAAGCAGGCGCCAATTTATCAGGACAGTGGCGCTTTAACTTTATGTACAGCTATTAGGAGAATCATGATGAAATCAATTTATTCCATTCTATTTATTGCACTCATGGGTTTGGGGTCTGCAGCACATGCCAGTATGAAGGTGACGGTGAACGGTATGGTGTGCTCGTTCTGCGCCCAAGGAATTGAGAAGAGCATTTCGAAAATGGGTGAAACTAAGGCAGTGTTTGTAGACCTCAAGAATAAGGTCGTCGTCATTGAGCCCAAAGAAGGAAAAACACTCAATGAGAAAGAAATTTCTGCCGAGATTAAAGATGCTGGCTACGATGTGGTGAAGATTGAGACCATTCCGCAGACCGTTGCGCAATTTAGAGCTCAGCAGAAAGAGAAGAAATGAGCGCCGATGGTTTATAGGAATCAAAATCGGGATTTATCAGCTCGGTCATTACTTTACTGGCAAGCTCCAGCACGCTCATCTGCTGCGCGATTCCTGCGCTGTTGGTTAGTTTGGGTGCTGGGGCTGCGCTGGCCTCATTGGTTGCTGTTTTTCCTCAAATCGTATGGATTAGTGAACATAAAGAAGCTATCTTTGCGATCAGCAGCTTGTTAATGGTCCTCGGTGGAATTTTGCAGTGGCGGAATCGCAATGCACCATGCCCAGTTAACCCAGCACTGCGCGACGCCTGTCTAAAAACCCGAAAAAATTCTTTGCGGATTTACTGGTTTAGCGTAATTCTGCTACTAATTGGGGCTTGGTTTGCATTCATCCAACCCTTGATCTAATCGATTGACCCAATTCGTTTGATTGATTTGGGTCAATTTTTGATAAAGACCAGCGCATCTTTGGAAAGGCCTACAAGGATTCGGTCTTTTTAGGGCCTGATCTTTGTTATCATCCAAGATGGTTTTATCGTAGGTCAGGCATTGATTGCCGGCTTGTGATGCGTGCTTTGATCACCCCAACAGTGACATTTGCTTTATGACCTTATTGACGATTATTTTATTGCCACTGCTTGTTGGAACAACCTTGGCTTTGTTGGCTGCTCGCTTTAGTCGAGTAGCCTCTGCTTGGGCCGTGGCAGGGGTCACAGCGACTAGTCTTGGACTGCTGCTTAGTTATAGCAGTCGTATCTTTAGTGGTGAAAAGATCATCACGAAGTACACCTGGCTTCCCGAGCTTGGCATTGATTTTGCCTTTCGTCTCGATGGACTTGCTTATTTATTTGCTCTTCTGATTCTGTGTATTGGCTTACTGATTATTTTGTATGCCAAATACTATTTATCCGATACCGATCCCATTGGTAAGTTTTATGCCTACCTCATGCTCTTTATGGCAGCGATGTTGGGGATTGTTCTAACTGAGAACATTTTGCTCACAATTGTCTTTTGGGAGCTCACCAGTATTTCATCATTCTTGTTGATTGGATATTGGAACTTTAAGTCTGAGTCTCGACGTGGGGCTCGCATGGCTCTAACAGTGACCGGTGGCGGAGGCTTAGCAATGCTTGCCGGTTTCTTATTGCTGGGGCATGTGGCTGGCACCTATGAGTTATCCGGGATCTTTGCCGCACGCGAGACCATTCAATCAAGCCCGCTTTACTTGCCGATCTTAATCTTAATTTTGTTGGGCGTATTTACAAAATCAGCACAATTCCCATTCCACTTTTGGTTACCGCAGGCTATGGCGGCCCCAACTCCTGTATCGGCCTATCTGCACTCGGCCACGATGGTGAAAGCAGGGGTTTTCATGTTGGCCCGTTTATATCCAGCCTTAGGTGGTACCTACGATTTTGAAATCATTGTTTCAGTGATTGGCTTAATCACGATGGCATTCGCTGCTTATGTGGCCATCTTCAAACATGATCTAAAGGGACTCTTGGCGTATTCCACGATCAGCCATCTCGGACTGATTATCTTTTTGATTGGCTTAAGTTCGCCGCTCTCAGCTGCGGCAGCGGTCTTTCATATCATCAACCATGCGACCTTCAAGGCGTCGCTATTTATGGTAGCAGGCATCATTGACCACGAGTGCGGAACCCGCGATATGCGCCGTTTGCGAGGGCTCTATAAGTTCATGCCCTACACCGCAACGCTGGCGATGGTGGCCGCAGCCTCAATGGCAGGCATTCCATTATTGAATGGATTCTTATCCAAAGAGATGTTCTTCACAGAGTCCTTAACCCTCTCGCATCTTGGTTGGTTTGGAGTGATCGCACCGATCGTTGTGACCTTCGGCGGGATGTGCAGCGTCGCCTACTCCGCACGCTTTGTGCACAACGTGTTCTTTAATGGCACTGCCAAAGATTTGCCTCATACCCCGCATGAGCCGCCACGCTTCATGAAGATCCCAGTTGAGTTATTAGTGGTGATTTGTATTGCTGTTGGCGTATTACCAGCGATTACCGTAGCGCCTCTCGTATTCCTGGCTGCTTACGACGTCTTTGGCGGTCCAATTCCTCCCTATACGATTGCGATTTGGCATGGATTTAATACACCGCTCATCATGAGCATCATTGCTCTATTTGGCGGAGTCGTGATGTTCTGGTTATTACAGCATCGCTTTAATTTGCACTTGCATGCCCCCAAAGAGTTAAACGGCACGCGGATTTTTGTGCACTTTATTGAGTCCTTATTGGGTACTGCCCGTTGGATCACCCGCACTATTCAGAATGGCTCCTTGCAGCGCTACCTTGCTGTCTTGATTGCTGCAGTCTTGCTGATTGGATTGTGGCCATTTATGCAATACGGCTACACCACGGGTGACGCGACACTGACCCCAACTAATCCAGTAGCCATCGTGATTTGGGCCATTGCCGTCTTGGCTGCGATTGCAACCGCCGTAGTTCATCGTCACCGTTTAACGGCAGTGATCCTAGTTGGGGTGGTGGGGTTGACAACTGCGCTGACCTTCGCGTATTTCTCAGCACCGGATTTGGCCCTAACGCAGTTATCGGTGGAAGTGGTAAGCACCGCGCTCATGCTAATGGCCTTAGCCTTGATTCCTCGAAATGGTCCCAAGGAGTCTAGCTCAAGCCGCAGAACCCGTGACATCGTTTTATCGATTCTGGCAGGGGCTGGCGTATCCGCTTTGTTGTGGGCAGTATTAACTCGACCCCATGAATCAATTGCCTGGTATTACTTGGCACAAAGTGTGCCATTGGGCGGTGGTAGCAATGTGGTGAACGTAATCCTGGTCGACTTCCGGGGCTTTGATACCTTTGGTGAAATCATCGTTCTTGGGATTGCGGCAATTGGCGCATTGAGTCTGATGGACGGATTAAAAATCGAGCGTCAACTGTTACCAGGTTCATTAAATTCCGTGATGCTCTCGGTTGCAGCCCGAACTCTCTTGCCATTTGCGGTTCTGGTTAGTGTTTATATCTTCTTGCGTGGCCATAATCTGCCAGGTGGGGGATTCATTGCGGGATTGATTACATCGGTTGCTTTGGTGATGCAGTACATGGCAGGCGGACTAGTTGCAACATCTGCCAAGCTCAAAATGGATTTCCCCAAGCTGATTGGTAGTGGTGTGCTGATTGCCGGAATCACTGGACTCGGAAGCTTTATCTTTGGGGCAGGATTCTTGACGAGCACTTACGGTTACCCGGCCTTACCCCTCATTGGAAAAATTCCCCTTGCAAGCGCGGCGGCTTTTGACCTAGGCGTTTATCTCACCGTCGTTGGGGCAACCTTGCTAACCATCTCCGCGCTCTCAGGCGCAAGCCAGCGGGATTCCAAGCTGAAAGGGAGCGCCTAATGGAACTTTTACTTGCATCCGCCTTAGGCATTGTGACTGCGTGCGCGGTGTATCTGATGCTACGTGGACGAACCTTCTCTGTAGTACTCGGATTGTCACTGCTCGGTTATGCCATCAATCTCTTTATCTTTGCGATGGGTCGTCTAACCAGTGGAAAGCCACCCGTAATTAATCAAGCCGTATCGTCTTATGCCGATCCAATTCCTCAAGCGCTTGTATTAACTGCCATTGTGATTGGTTTTGGAATGACCGGTTTTATTGTTGAACTGGCCTTACGTGCCCGAAACGATACAAAATCGGATCACGTTGATGGCCATGAGCCGGGCAAAGGGTCAAACTCAGAATCAGATCAAGAGTCAACCGCCAAGAATAAGGAAGAGCAGGGATCATGAGTCACCTTCTTGTACTTCCGATTGTCTTGCCTGCACTTACAGCGGCTGTGTTGCTCCTCATAGGGCGTCAACTCGTAATTAGTCGCGTGATTAGCTTTGTCGCCAGCGCACTTTTGCTGCTGCTCGGAATTCTGTTATTTCAGGATACGAGTAGTGGGGTAATTCAGACTTATGTATTGGGTGATTGGGCCGCGCCATTTGGCATCGTGCTAGTTCTGGATCGTTTGTCTGGACTGATGGTAGTGCTGACCTCGATAGTGGCGATTGCTGCACTGTTTTATGCGATGCAGGGCTGGGACCAGCGCGGCAAATACTTTCATGCCTTATTTCAGTTTCAATTGATGGGTATCAATGGGGCGTTCTTAACCGGCGACTTATTTAACCTATTCGTTTTCTTTGAGGTCTTGTTAATCGCCTCCTACTGCTTGTTGGTTTATGGATTTGGTGAGCGTCGGTTGCGTGCTGCAGTTCATTATGTTGTGATCAACCTAACTGGTTCTGCCTTATTCTTAATTGGGGTCAGCATTCTATATGGTCTGACTGGCACCTTAAATATGGCCCAGTTGGCAGAGCGGATTGCTAGTTCAGCCGCGGACGACATCGCCTTGATACGTTCAGCTAGTTTATTGCTAATCGCCGTCTTCGGTATTAAAGCTGCTTTATTTCCTCTGTATTTCTGGCTTCCCAATGCCTACTCGAGTGCATCGGCACCGGTTGCTGCCTTGTTTGCCATCATGACCAAGATTGGTATCTATGCCATTTTCCGCTTTAACAGTCTGATATTTAGTGGCTCTGAGGGCGTGACAGCTGATATCACTAACCCTTGGTTGATGCCTGTGGCGATGTTGACCCTGATTCTTGGGGGATTGGGTGCATTAGCCGCAAAGCGTCTTTTAGAACTGATTGCATACTTAACAGTGGCATCCGTTGGAATGATCTTATTGGCCTATTCGATTAGCAATCAGGCTTCGTTCTCAGGGGCCTTGTTTTACATGGTCCACAGCACCTTAATTTCAGCGGCACTCTTTTTGCTAGCCGAGATGATCGGACAGGCAAGGGGATCGATCGAGGAAAAACTTCAAACGGGGCCGCTCATGAGGCAGGGAGTTGCCTTGGGAATTACCGTTCTGATTGCTGGGGCAATTGCGATTGGTCTACCTCTGTCATCTGGCTTCTTGGCAAAGCTAATGATTTTGCAAAGCGCAACACTGAATACACACATGCCGATGATCTGGACAATCATCTTGTTAGCAAGTTTTATTGGCTTAATTGGTTTATCTCGGGCCGGTAGCACCTTGTTCTGGAAAACATCCCATGAATATGCCGCTGACGCACGTTCTCCAAGTATTGGTCAGTGGTTGCCGATTCTTTTCTTGCTCGGCGCTATCTTCCATCACTTCAAAACTCGGTTTTATGCCAGCTTCGAAAGGAAAAATTTTCATCAAACCCAGACAAAATGAGTGAATCATTTGCACCTTAATTCGCGATTCAGAATCGAGAATTTTCACAAAAAGAACGCGCGCTTTCTTGATCAAATCGAGGTTTGGTGTTTTTCCGATGAGATTAAATAATTTTTGACGAAGCTCTTCATCACTTGCCAATACTAGCTCGGCGAGTCGTAAATTTATTCTTTCCTGCATTTCCGCTGCCGCAACTTTGGTGAAAGTCAGGCAAAGAATTTTGTTTGGTAAAACATCTTCGAGCAGCAAACGGATTACCCGATCAACCAAAATTTTTGTCTTTCCCGAGCCAGCAGAAGCAAAGACCCAGCACGAATTTTTTGGATCGGAAGCGGTAAAATTATTCATTGAAATTTAGAGATGTTTTTTGGGCCTGTGAACAGCGGGATTTGCTGCGGATTTTTGAAATTTAATTTTCTCGCACTCAAACAATAAACATCAAACTCAACTAAATTTTTCTTCGATACGACGCCGCTTCGAGCAAATGGCGGGAATTGATCTTTTCTTCATGTTCCAAATCAGCAATCGTGCGCGCAACTCTTAAAATCCTGGTGATTCCGCGCATCGAACTATGCATTTTTTGTGCAAAATTTTGTAGAATTTTTTGACCGGCCGAATCGAGCTCACAAAAAATTTCGAGATCTTTGCCGTCAATTTCTGAGTTAGTTTTTTGTTGCCTTTGCTGTCGAATTTCTCGGGCATCGATCTCGCGCTGCCTTACAACTTCGGATGATTCGCCGCCAGACATTTTTTGCGCTGAAAAAATATCGATCATGCCAACATTAACAAAGATTATCGTGACTGGGAAAC
>OGVV01000064.1_pt1 | contig 10976 bp, 14 predicted proteins | sample 1575891 | NCBI WGS metagenome assembly OGVV01 (sample SAMN07581546, study PRJEB24739) | freshwater metagenome | place: Singapore | collected 2015-04
GAAGAGAAGAGCGTCAGAGGCGTATCGCAGGGTACTCCGTACGAGTTAAAGTACATGCCAAGCAAGGATATTAAAGGCGACCACACTATAGAAGTTCGCTACGGCTTGATGGCTGGTCTTGACCCATCGCGTGCTCTGATTTTCTCACTTCAAGCTCTAGGTGCAGATCTTGTATCTAAAGATTTCGTACGCAGAGAATTGAACTGGAGTCTAAACGTATCACAAGAGGAACAACGCATTGAGATTGAAAAGATGCGTGATAACCTAAGTGCTGCTATCACAGCAACTGCACAAGCAATTCCTGCTATGGCTAGCCAAGGACAAGATCCTTCTCAGCTCATTCAGAAGATTGCTGACGTTATTGAGCGTCGACAAAAGGGAGACAGTATAGAGGCTGCTGCGTTGGCCGTGTTCACGCCTCCACAGGCACCTGAACAACCAGCACAGCCAGAGATGACTCCACCAGGCGCACAAGGCCCAGTTGAGCAGGCTCCCCCGTCCCAGCAGGAGAAGTATTCCAAGAAGAAATCAAAAATTCGCAAATGCGTAAAACCATTGCGAGACGATTATCAGAATCTAAATTTACAGCACCGCATTACTATTTAACTATTGAGTTAGATATGGACAATGCAATTGCTTCAAGAAATATGATTAACGGATTACCAGATACGAAAGTTTCTTTCAACGATATGGTAATCAAAGCAAGTGCGATGGCATTGAAAAAGCATCCACAAGTAAATTCACAATGGAGAGAAGATGCGATGGTTATCAATCACCACGTGAATATTGGAGTAGCGGTAGCAGTTGAAGACGGTTTAATGGTTCCAGTATTGAAATTTACAGACCAAATGAGTTTAACTCAAATTGGTGCAAATGTGAAAGACTTAGCTGGAAAAGCAAAATCTAAAAAAATTCAACCAGCAGAAATGGAAGGAAGTACATTCACGATTTCTAACTTAGGAATGTTCGGAATTCAATCATTTACATCGATTATCAATCAACCAAATTCAGCTATTTTATCTGTTGGTGCTATTATTGAAAAACCAGTAGTTAAAAACGGTCAAATCGTAGTTGGAAACACAATGACAGTTACGTTAGCTTGTGATCACAGAACAGTGGACGGAGCAACTGGAGCTCAATTCTTACAGACGTTCAAAGCGTTTATGGAAAATCCAGTAACGATGTTAGCCTAATAAGTGTTAAAATTATCATACAAAATCCCGATTTACTCGGGATTTTTTTATTTTTACTTAAAACTTAAAACTATGAAAAAAATCGTTTTCCTAATTTCTTTCGTTGGATTGTCATTGCATGCACAAACTAATGTTTCATCAAAGAATATTTCAAATGCTAACTATCAAGTTGCGGAAGAAAATGTAATTAAAACTTTGTCATATCTAACTTCGGATGAACTGGAAGGAAGAGATTCAGGTAGTGAAGGAATTGAATTGGCAACTTTATATTTAGAAAATATTTTAAAAGAGAACGGAATTAAGCCTTATTTTAAAACGTATCGCGATACACTTTCTAATTTTGATAAAACTTCTTACAACGTAGTTGGTTATATCGAAGGGAACGATAAAGAGTTAAAAAATGAATTTGTTATTATTGGGGCGCATTATGATCATATTGGAAAAATTGCAGCTGTAAATGGCGATGATATTGGAAACGGAGCAAATGATAATGCAACTGGAACCACCGCAGTAACTGAAGTAGCAAAATATTTCGCAAAATTTAAAAACAACAAGCGAAGTGTACTTTTTGTATTCTTTTCTGCCGAGGAAAAAGGTCTTTTAGGGTCAAAGCATTTGGCTGCTAAATTGAAAGAACAAAAAATGGATTTGTATTTCATGTTCAATTTTGAAATGATTGGTGTTCCAATGAAAGACAAAGGAATGGATTTCTATTTAACTGGTTTTGGTAAATCTAATATGGCAACCACAATGAATGAATATGCTGGAGAAAAGTTAGTAGGATATTTGCCAATTGAAACCAAATACATGCTATTCAGAGCATCTGATAATTATCCGTTTTTCACTGAATTTAATGTCCCAGCACAAACTGTTTCGACTTTCGATTTTGAAAATTTCCAATTCTATCACCAACCAGATGATGAGTTTGAAATGATGGATACCAAACACATGACAAAAGTGATTTCGAAAACAATTCCAGTTTTAGAAAAAATGATCAATGCTCCAAAAAAAGAAATCAAATTAAATGAAAAGTAAAAATATCATCATAACAGGAACCTCTCGTGGAATAGGTTACGAATTAGCCTTGCAATTTGCAAATGCAGGACATCAAGTATTAGCTATTTCTAGAAAAACACCAAAAGAGTTAATCGAAAATCAAAACATAACTTGTTTGTCAATTGATATTTCAAATCCAGAAGAATTACTTCAGGTTGAAAATTTCATTAACAGAACTTGGAAAAAAGTAGATGTTTTAATTCATAACGCAGGAAGTTTATTGCATAAAACGTTCACGCAAATAACTTCAGAAGAATTCCAAAACATATATAAAGTCAATGTTTTTGCAGTTGCCGAATTGACAAAAATCTGCATTCCATTCATGGAAAAAGGGAGTCATGTGGTAACTATTAGTTCTATGGGAGGCATTCAAGGAAGCATGAAATTCGCTGGTTTAGCAGCTTATTCGTCAAGTAAAGGAGCTATAATTACGTTATCTGAATTATTAGCGGAAGAATATAAAGAACAAGGGATTGCTTTCAATGTTTTAGCACTTGGAGCCGTAAATACCGAAATGTTACAAGAAGCTTTCCCAGGTTACGAAGCAACACTTTCAGCAAAAGAAATGGCGGATTATATCTTCAATTTTGCTTTAACTGGAAACAAATATTACAACGGAAAAGTATTGCAAGTTTCATCTTCAACGCCTTAAAATTGAGTGACGTATTAAAAAAATACTTACCTGAACACGCAGTTCATCCTTGTTTTGAGTTAATCAAAGCGAATCATGTGCATCTTAAAATCGTTAATGAACGTCAAACCCGTCATGGCGATTATCGAAAAGACGCACAAGGATATCATTTGATTACCGTAAATGCAAGTTTGAATAAATATAGATTCCTAATAACTCTAATTCATGAAATTGCGCATTTGGTAGCTTTCGAAAAATATGGTCGTAACATAAAACCGCATGGAGATGAATGGAAACTCACTTTTCAAAGAATGATGGTGCCGTTTATTCGTCCTGAAATATTTCCAAATCAATTGTTGCCATTACTTGCAAAACATTTTAGAAATCCGAAAGCAAGTAGCGATACTGATGCAAAATTAGCCATCGCTTTAAAACTATTTGACCAAAAAGAAACCGATAAAAATTATATCTTTGAAATTCCAATGGGAAGTCATTTTAGAATTCACAATGGAAAAATTTTCAAGAAAATAGCATTGCGAGTTAAGCGATACGAATGTTTAGAAATAAGTTCTGGACGCTTATATTTGTTTCAACCCAATGCCGAAGTAGAATTGTTGCCGAATAAGTTCTAGCAACAAAAAACATACAAAATGAACAAAAATTATTACGCAATCATAATGGCTGGAGGAGTTGGTTCTCGTTTTTGGCCAGTAAGTACAACCGAATTTCCTAAGCAATTTCACGATATGTTAGGAACAGGCGAAACATTGATTCAAAAAACATTCACACGTTTGTCTCAAATTATTCCAAAGGAGAATATTTTGATTCTTACGAACGAAGTTTACAATGACATCGTCTTGGAACAATTGCCAATGATTCAACAAGAGCAAATTGTTTTAGAACCAGCTATGCGTAATACAGCGCCTTGTATTTTATATGCTTCTTTAAAAATTAAAAAACAAAATCCAGATGCAGTTATGGTAGTGGCGCCTTCTGATCATTGGATTGAAGATGAGGTGCAGTTTTGTTCTAATCTTCAGTATGCATTTGATTTTTGCGAACGCGATGAAAACTTGATGACCTTGGGGATTTTACCAACATTTGCAAACACGGGTTATGGCTACATCGAATTCGATAAATTAGATTCTCGTCCAATTAAAAAGGTGAAGCAGTTTAGAGAAAAACCAGATTACGCAACCGCAAGAAAATTTATTCAAAGTAGAAATTTCCTTTGGAATGCAGGAATTTTTGTTTGGAGTGCTAAAACTGTTTTAAAAGCTTATGAAGAGTTTCAACCGGTGATGTATGATCATTTTATGAATGGTTATGAGGCTTTAAATACACCAAAAGAAGAAGCTTTTATAAGAGATAATTATCCTTTAGCTCAAAATATTTCGGTGGATTATGCTATTTTGGAAAAAGCCCAAAATGTTTATGTGTTACCAGCAACTTTCGACTGGAACGATTTAGGAACTTGGGGTTCGCTATATGATAAATTACCAAAAGACGAACAAGAAAATGCCGTAGTTAATGCTTCTGTTTATCTTGAAAACGCAACCAATAACATTATCAGAACCGAAGGTAAAAAGCTTGTCGTAATTGATGGTTTAACCGATTATATTATCGTAGATAAAGACGATGTTTTGTTGATTTATCCAAAAAATAAAGAGCAAGATATTAAGCAAATAGTATCTAAAATTCAGTAGTACTATTTCACATCATCTTCCAAATACATTTTTCGAACACGTTTGAATAATTCTGAAGAGTATACAAAATCGGTAACAGCTTCGTTATCGGTTTTGAATATTTCTTTGTTGGAGCCTTCCCATTCTAATAAACCATTTTTTAAGAACACAATTTTTTCGCCAATTTCCATTACCGAGTTCATATCGTGTGTGTTAATTACTGTGGTAATGTTGTATTCTTGTGTGATTTCCTGAATCAAATTGTCAATTACAATCGCCGTTTTTGGGTCTAAGCCTGAATTTGGTTCATCACAAAATAGATATTTCGGATTATTTACAATAGCTCGAGCAATCGCCACACGCTTTTGCATTCCACCCGAAATTTCAGAAGGTCTTTTTTGGTGCGCATTCACTAAGTGAACCCTGTCAATTACAAAATCAACACGTTCTTTAATTTCCTTTGCAGATTTATTGGTAAACATTTTTAATGGAAACCCAACATTTTCTTCCACTGTCATGCTGTCAAAAAGTGCACTTCCTTGAAATACCATCCCAATTTCTGTTCTTAACTCACGTCTTTCGTCGTTTGAAAGTTCAGAATAAATTCTGCCGTCGAAAGAAATAGTGCCGCTATCTGGCGTATGAATTCCTAATAGCGATTTTAAGAAAACGGTCTTTCCAGAGCCACTTTGTCCAATGATTAGATTGGTCATTCCCGCTTCAAAACGAGTAGAAACTCCTTTTAAAACGGTTTGTTCTCCAAACTTTTTTACGATATTTTTTACTTCAATCATTAGCTTAAAAGAAGTTGGGTTAATATAAAGTTCACTAAAATAATAACTACCGATGTCCAAACGAAAGAAACCGTACTTGCTTTTCCTACTTCTAAAGCACCACCTTTCATGTAATAACCATGGAAAGAAGGAATTGTAGCTAAGATAAATGCAAATACAAAAGTTTTAATGAAAGCATAGGCTATATGAAATGGTATAAACTCCGCTTGAAGTCCGGTTGTGAATTCGAAACTTGTAGTGAATCCTCCATAAACAGCTGCCATCCAACCACCAAAAACACCTAAAAACATACTTAATCCAATCACAAAAGGATATAAAAATAACGCGATGATTTTAGGAAAAACTAAATAGTTTAAGGAATTTACTCCCATAACTTCTAGAGCATCTATTTGCTCTGTAACACGCATTGTACCTATACTAGAAGTGATAAATGAACCCATTTTTCCCGCCATAATGATAGAAATAAAAGTAGGAGCAAACTCTAAAATAACTGACTGACGCGTTGCAAATCCAATTAAAAATTTAGGAATTAACGGATTGGTTAAATTTAATGCGGTTTGAATAGCCACAACACCACCAACGAAAAATGATATAAAAGAAACAATTCCTAGCGAACCAATGATTAAATCATCAACTTCTTTTAAGATCAATTGTTTCATGGCCGACCATTTTGTTGGCTTGTTGAAAATTTCTTTCAACATGATGAAGTATTTTCCTATTTGCGATAAGTAGCGAATGAGCATCATTTTTAAATTGTTCAGTATTCAGTTTCTAGTAAGCAGTAAAAATACTATATTTTTATGGAAAAGATTATAATAACTTTTCTTTCATTTTTTTCCAACGATATTTTCTAACAAATCTTGCTTGTTCAGGTGTGACCAACATGGTTTTGTTTTCTCTTTTGGCTTTCCAAAACCCTTTGATGTAATCTAAAAATAATAAAGGTCTTCCTTTTCGCATCGCTAATTTTAAAGATGCGACGGCTGTAATAAAAAATCCGTAACCTAAAGTGTAGAATGCTTCGCCTTGTTTAAATCTTGCAGCTTGGTTATAACTAGCGCCTGTTGGTTTTAGGTGTTTTACGTGTAAACTTTCATCAGTAATTACTTTCCAATTGTAAAATTTACAAAGCAACTCGTCAACAGTATCCCAACCCATTTGCGGTTTCAATCCGCCAATTTGTTTGAAAGTCTCTTTTCGATACGCCTTTAAAGCACCACGAATATGATCTTTATCGGTAAGATTTTCTAAAACCCAATTTCCATTTTTCTCGATGTAACAAAAGCCACCCACCATTCCAATTTTATCATCCGATTGGAAATGTTTTATTATGGTTTCAAAGTAGTTGTTTGGAAAAATTAAATCGGCATCTACCTTTACAATGATGTCATAATTGTCATCAATATTTTTTTCTCCTTCCTGAAATGCTTGAATCACTTTACTTCCAGGTAAATGAATGGCATCTGATTTTTTATTCACTAAAGTGATAAATGGATATTTGGAAGCAAATTCAGAAACAATTTCCGGAGTTTTATCGGTAGAATTATCATTCACCACTACAATTTTTGTTGGTAAAACGGTTTGTTCTACTAATGATTGTAGCGTTAAACTCATAAAAGCTTCTTCGTTGTAAGCAGGAATGATAACGTAATAAGCCCCCCAGCCCCCGGAGGGGGAGTTGAAAGTGTTTTGTGTTGAGTTTGTTTTGTTCATTATAAAACTTATTATGCGTTTTATATTCCCCCTTTGGGGGTTAGGGGGCTTCTTTCGGCATAAACCAAATAATATCTTGGTGTAAACCATCTCAATAAAGGTCTAAAACCTATTTTTTTTACTGGATGAGTGAATTTTACTCGGTCCACAATTTTAAAACCTGCTTTTTCAAGTAGCCAATCCAATTGCCAATCTTCAAATTCGTGATAATGTCTGTCCCACATATCAGTCTTGCTTCGATAAGCAGGAGAAAACCACAAACGCAAAGGAATCGAAATCAAAATTTTATCTGCTTTTACGTTTTGTAAAACGGTATAAGGATTAAGTAAGTGTTCGAAAATTTCAAAACCCGTAAACACATCGTAGTTTTCAGTTTGAAGCGCCGATTGGTCGTTGTCAATGTCTTCGCCTTTTGTATTGATAACAGTATAGCCATTATCTACCATGATTTTGGAAAAAGGATTTGGAACTCCTAAATCAAAAATGGTTTCTGAAGTTGAAATATGTTTTTTTAGAAAATCTAAAGTGATATTGAATCGCTTACTCGGATATGTGTTTTCGTACATTATAAAGTTTGTTTCAAGTTTCAAGTTTCAAGTTGGAAACAGTTGGTAAAATTAGCAATTTAACTTGAAACTTGGAACTTGAAACAAAAATTACATTTGATACACAATCGCATTAATATTCATGCCAGAACCCACCGAGGCAAAAATGATAACATCACCTTTATTAAGTTCTTGGTTTTCTAATGCGCCTTTCATCATTAAATCGAAAAGTGTAGGCACGGTTGCAACACTAGAATTTCCTAATTTATGAATACTCATTGGCATAATGCCTTCTGGTGGTGATTGCTTATATTGTTTGAAGAAGCGATGAATAATTGCTTCATCCATTTTTTCGTTAGCCTGATGAATCAGTACTTTTTTGACTTTCTCTATTGGGATGCCACTTTTTTCTAAACAGGAAGCCATTGCTTTCGGAACGTTACTCAGAGCAAATTCGTAGATTTTTCTTCCATGCATTTTGATATAGCGTACATCTGGGTCATGGTCTTTATTGAAAGAATTTCCAAAAAACAAATAATAGGCTTCGTCATAAGTAAATGTAGCTGTTTCATGTGCTAGAATTCCGCCTTCATCATTGGTTGCTTCTATAATTGTAGCGCCAGCACCATCCGAATAAATCATGGAATCTCTATCGTGTAAATCTACTACTCTTGATAAAGTTTCGGCGCCAATAACCAAGCATTTTTTTGCCATTCCAGCTTTGATGAATGCGTAGGCTTGAATTACACCTTCCACCCAACCAGGGCAACCAAAGAGAATATCGTAAGCGACACATTTCGGATTTTTAATTTTTAATCCATGTTTAACTCTAGTAGCCAAACTTGGTAAAATATCCGATTGAATAGCTCCTTTTTTAACATCACCAAAATTGTGAGCCATGATGATATAATCAATAGTTTCCCTGTCAATTTTAGCATCTTCAATAGCTTTTTCAGCAGCAATTAATGCAATATCAGAAGTGCATAAATTATCCGTTACATAACGTCGTTCTTTAATTCCCGTAATTTCTAAAAATTTTTCAGCCACGACATCGTTTGGATGAGGAAACGGAGTTCCGTCATCATTTAAAAAAGTGTGTTGGGCAAAATCGATGTTGGAAACTACTTCGGTAGGAATATAGCTTCCTGAACCTGTTATTTTGATATTCATTCTGTTTTTTTTGGTAAATCGAATTTACAAAATATTGTTGTTAATGATTGGATAACCTATTGGTTTTTACCATTTTTATGAATATCGTAGTAAAATTGGTTTAAAAAAGCGAAATTCTAAAATTAACGCCTTTTAATTGAATTTTATCTGCATTATAGTCGCCATACTCAACGCTTGAGTTTTCATTTGTTCGGCATATTTTCCTGCGAAATGCTCATCAATTGTTGAATTAAAATGCGTTAGCCAAGTATTAAAGTGTTCTTTAGTAAAAGCATGTTTGTCATGAACGTCTTTATGAATCGAAAACATGTTATTGAAATAACCGCCTTTTAAAAATAAAGATTGTTCCCAAAAAGTTGCTAAAATATCAAAATGCGCATCCAAATGTTGGTCTACTGTAGTTACTTTCGTAAAGAAAAAATTAATGGAATTATCTGCTAAAAGTTTATCATAAAACTTACGCATGATGAGTAAAATATCTTCTCTGTTCTGAATATCATCCATCTTATAAATTATTAAAAAAGGCTCAAATTAAAAACTTGAGCCTTTTTGGTTTATTACTTTGTACTTTTAATTACATATATGCTTCAATTGGAGCACAAGAACAAACTAAATTTCTATCTCCATATGCTTCATCAATACGACGAACCGTTGGCCAAAATTTATTCTCTGCAATATAATCTAAAGCATATGCTGCTTGTTCTCTTGTATAAGGGAAGTTCCAATCGTTTGCTGTTACCATAGCTAAAGTATGTGGTGCATTTCTTAAAATGTTGTTTACATCATCTTTAGTTGAAGCTTCAATTTCTTTACGAATTGAAATCAGTGCATCACAAAAACGATCTAATTCAGCTAAATCTTCTGATTCTGTTGGTTCCACCATTAAAGTTCCAGCTACTGGGAAAGAAACCGTTGGCGCATGGAATCCATAATCCATTAAACGTTTTGCAATATCCGTTACTTTGATTCCTTTTTCTTCGAAAGCTCTACAATCTAAAATCATTTCGTGAGCCGCTCTTCCCATTTCTCCTGAATATAAGATTGGATAATGCCCTTCGAAACGTGCTTTCATGTAGTTAGCATTTAAGATGGCATATTTAGTAGCGTTTGTTAATCCTTCAGCACCCATCATTACAATGTAACCGTAAGAAATCAAACAAACTAAAGCTGAACCATAAGGAGCTGATGAAATAGCAGTGATAGCTTGACTTCCTCCTGTTGTAATAATTGGATTTGTTGGTAAGAATGGAACTAATTTTTCGTTCACACAAATTGGTCCAACACCAGGTCCGCCACCACCATGAGGAATAGCAAAAGTTTTGTGTAAGTTTAAGTGACAAACATCAGCACCAATTGTAGCAGGATTTGTCAACCCCACTTGTGCATTCATGTTAGCACCATCCATGTATACTTGACCACCATTTTCATGGATAATTGAAGTAATTTCACGAATTCCTTCTTCATACACCCCATGTGTTGAAGGATACGTAACCATCAATCCTGCCAAGATGTTGCACGTAGATGATAAAGTAGGAAGTATCAAAGTAGGTAAAGATGCTGACCTTGTTCTTTGGAGTGATCATCCGCTAAGCATTTATGCGAAAGCGGAAAAGACCATGGTAGATGGTATCATTTATTTTGATCGCGAGAAAGATGCTGCGATGCGCAAACAAGCGTTGGCTGAGCGTATGCGCCTGATCAATAAAATGGTCGGTGAAAAACGCGGCGGTCGTCCAACCATGCCTGCAACACCTAGTTACAAATATGTTCATACCTGTCTGGATCATTCCCATAAACTGGGCATGTTGGAAATTGAGGCAGAAGACATCCATGCAGATAACCAATAAACTACCGCATCATGAAAAAAACACTTTTATATACAGGACTTCTTTCGCTGGTGCTGAGTACGGCAACAGCGCAGGATGATGTGTATCCTGCTCCGAAACAAAACAAAAGAACCGCTATTACCAATGCGGTGATCCATGTTGGAAACGGTACCGTAATTGAAAACGGAACACTGGTTTTTGACAATGGAAAGATCACTTACAGTGGCGCTGCTGCCGGTGCTCCTTCTGCAGAAACAACTGTTGATGCAAAAGGAAAACACGTGTATCCCGGTCTCATTCTTCCTGCCGGGCGCGCCATTTTCATCATTCTGTAATACTGAAATCCCAAAAAACCACTATGAT
>OGVV01000065.1_pt1 | contig 10972 bp, 27 predicted proteins | sample 1575891 | NCBI WGS metagenome assembly OGVV01 (sample SAMN07581546, study PRJEB24739) | freshwater metagenome | place: Singapore | collected 2015-04
GTTTCCCAGTCACGATAAGAACGGTGAGCGGTGAGATGTTGGGCAGGGCTGGCTGGAAGGGACAGTTGAGGCCTGAGAGCAGGCAGAAGCAGCGGGAGACCAACAAATGGAAGCGGATTCAAGCTGCTTACATCCACAACGACGCCGAGAGGATAAAAGCCCTGGCGACGATCCGACCTGACCCTGCTCGGTATAACGCCGAGCTGTTCTTGCTGGGCGAGCTGTATCCGAGTGCTGTGATGCTTTCTCAAGAGAAGAGACCAGTGTGGGGACGTTTTTAGTAAAAGGACCGAGTGGTATGGTAGACGTCGGAAGTGGTGATGGTGGAGTGTGAGGTAGAGTGGGAGAGCGTGTCGGAGAGGGAGTAGAAGGTGTGGATATGGACGTAGTAGTGTATGTGAGTGTGAGTGTGGTCCACTTAATGCCGTCGTACTCAGCTATAGTGTATCTCTCCTCATGGCACGTTACTAAACAGGGGGCTCCAATCTCTGGCAATCGCTCCTTGACGCTGATCCATTGGGGCTTTGCGGCTTGGTAGCCAGCGAGAAAATCTTTTTCTGCATACCAGGCAGCCTCAGAATCGCAGTGGTCCTGCATTGTTATTTGTTTGCTATACTCCTCTGCCATCTGCTCAGGTGTTTTAGTTGATGCCACTGTCATTCTCCTTCTGCATCAGTCTCTTAGCCTCTTCATGGGCATAGTGCCATCCTCGGTCATTGAACAACGGCACGAAGAACGGTAGTGGTCCGCAAACTACACAAACGCCGTGAAACATAGGGCTGTCTTTGCTAAAAGCGAAGGAGAATGATGCTCGCTTGCGCTCGAAGTGAATAAAAGACTTGTAGGCGTTTGGACCTATTGCGATTGCGAATAGCTCGTCCTTTACGCCTCCACCATACTTATGCATCAGTCTGAATAGCTCAGAGTGAAGCATATCGCCCACGTTCTCGTCAGTTACTTCGATGTCGTGAATCAATCGATCTGCCATCTGCTCAGGTGTTTTCATTTGTCCTCCTTTAACTTGCTTGGAAACAATGTAATTTCATGCATATTTGGAAGCATATTTTTAATACTTTCCGCCCATAACTCAGCTATCTTTTGGTCCTTTGCCACTTCTTCATCCTTCGCAGCCTTGTATCCCGCTAGCCAAATCTCTTCTGCGCTACGGTCCCAGTTGTGCTCATTGAAGTCACCTTCACCGTAGTTGTGCCACACATAATCTCTTGCTTGTTCTTTAGGCGGCTTGTTCATGTCGTCTCCTATCGAAATCTTGCATTGAGTAGAGTCTGCCCTGCGGTATTGACCAACACGGCTTGCCTCTGTTACCTGGGTCGCTCTTGTACTCCTCTAGTGCTCCTTCGTAGCCAGGAATCCAGCCGAGTAGCTTTGCTTTGAAGTCATGTACATACACCAGTACATAACGCCGCAAAGTGTCCTCGTTTGGTCTGATTACTAAGCATCCATCGGGGCGGTGAATGGTGCGTACTTCTATATCGTCACCAATATCAGCGTCCCGTTTGAATCCGTTAATCCTAAGCGCTGACTTTAAGCCTAAAAACTTCATCACTGCTATTTCGCCTAGTACACCGCACACTTCTTTTTTTAGCTTTTGCATGGGACTAACTTCTGTTGCCATGAAGCGGTCGGTATATCCTGCGTGTAGCGATTCAAAGTTTCTAAGCTCTGCGTGTTTAGCGCCGAGGATCACGTCTTCTAGTGTGAACTCAATATCACCATGGGAGGTCATCTATTTCCTTGTCTGTTAGTTCATACGCAACTGGCTTACCTGGCTTACCTTGACCGCTTGGTATACCTTCAGCCTTATGCACTTCAGCACCACCACAAAAGTCTAGTGCGCCTTGCAGCATAATGATGAGGTTGCCCAAGTCCTCCTTGAACCAATACTTGGACTCCTTCCACTCGCCTGATACTTTGTCCTTGTAGCGCTTACTAATGCTGATGCTATAGCCACCGTTACGGGTCTCCCACACTGCTACGCTTACGCCTTTCTCTTTGAAGTCTTTCACTGGCTTGTTCATACTTTTCCTTAGTTTATTTGTTACGCTTGTTAATACTGTTTCCAGCTTTACCATGTCCCTGGACACCGAGTAGCTCTTTCGGGTACCATACTGATAAGCATATTTCATATATGCCTCCTAGTTACGCCCGTCGGAAACCACTTAATCGGAGTCCGGCGGGTTTTTTATTTCCTCAACTATTTGCTTTGCCCAACGCAGACCATCGGCTTGACCTAGTTCAAACACTGATAGGTGTTCGTCTGTTTCAAACTGGGCTAGTGCTGCGTCGAGCGCCGCTAGAATCTCATCCATGCTTTTTGCGGTAGAAGTTAATGACATCTTCAATCACGTCCATAAGAAACTGACCTGTTGACGTTGATATCTCCTGCAAATAGCTGATCGATTCTATACGGTAGTAGGTAGTGTGACGCTTCCAGCCGTCTCTTACGTGCTTGGCGTCGTCTCGCTTCCAGTCCCGTTTCTTCTTCTTCCTTCGTTTGAGTGAGTGTTCTGTTACCATGTACAACGTTCTCCAATCTTAGTTTTAACAACTCTTGTTTATGCTTCGTTCTCATCTGGTGCCTCCACGATGCACTGGGTCATGCGCTCTAGGCGTATTGGCGACCGCCAAACGTGCTCTTTAACTTCTCTTGCTTCACATTCCCGTAGGTACTGCTCCGCTGCTGCCTGATGCTTCTCAGGTAGTTTGGTGACATCGTAGTAGGTTGGCTGGGTACGCCGCTTGATTTCAGCCGCTATGTCTATTGGCTTTAATCCTTCTACTTCTACGTCTTCCTTCTTAAACCCAAGCACCTCACCTGTTTTTGTGCTCACTACTACCTCGTGACCTTCAGGGGGTTGAGGTGTAGGAGCGGCAAATGATGCTGGCATCTCCTCTGCTGTGTAGAGACCGCCAAGTTCTTGGATAAAAGCCTCACGGATCGCAAGGCTCTTAGCACACTTGGCGAGCATCACTGACGGCATCTGCTTCCAAATAGGCGTTGGCTTGGCGTACTCAGCCATGTATGCGGTGGCTATAGCTGGGAACTTTCGGTCCTTGCGGTGAACCTTGACCGTGCACGATATGAGAGTCTTATCGCTCCACTCATGCGATACTTCCATACCATCAAAGGCAGGGTGGCTATTGGCAATCTTTAGAAAGCCATTGATCCCAGTCATAAGCTGGAGCCGCCCACCTGCTTTAATAGCCCAGATTTCCTTTGTGGCTGGGTTTAGTCCTGTAGCCCTGCACATCTCAGCGAACAGCATAAACTCAGGCTCGGTGAGTCCTGGTGCTACTGTGTTACGGAGAGCCTGGAGCATCTCGATTGAATTGTTTGTTGTTGTTAGTTCTTTACTCATCGATTTCCTCTTTTATTTTGCTGAACTTGTATGTGATACCCCTGGACTGGGCTATTAGTTGTTCTGCCATTTCCAGCAGATCATCTTTTGTTTGTTCTGCGTCCTCTGCTAAAACTTTCAATGCCGCTTTGTAGCCAGCGTCAAAAATCTGTTCCTGTGACTTAGGTTTGTTTTTCGCAAACCACTTCTTTTTTTCATCCGCTAAACTCATTTTATTTTCCCTTTAATTCGTTCGCATTCTTGCCAGAACTCATACCAGCTCTGCTGTCCTTCTTGCCATCTGCGTTGCCCGTAGTTTTCTAGGTAATCATCTAGTGCTCTACAGCCTACGCAGGGCTCTTTAGCATCGTATTCATCCAGGGGTTGTACGTACCCACACTCAATGCACTCAACTGTCTGGCTCATACTTGCTCGATGCTCCATAAGTCAGGCATAGCGTTATAGATGGCTTCGTCGATTTCCTCGTTGAGCCACTCTGGATCACGCCCAGTCTTTAGACTGAGCCCATTCCAACCGTCCTCGGGGTGCAAGTAGACACGTCCGTCTTTCTGCTCGATGTTCACGGTGAACGTGACATCGGACAGCTCTAAAACGGCTTGTGTTGGTTCTATTGTTTTTAATGTTATTGTCATTTTGTTCCTCCTAGTTACAAAAGGTTCCTACTGATTACAGCATTATCCTTTAGCTGTAAACAGGTTAATTACTTTTTAGCCAAATTGATTTTTTTTCTTACTGCTGAGACATTCTTCAACTGACCAGCCACTTCGCACTCGTCTGTGAATTGTGTCTTCTCCTAACCCCAATTCCCGAGCCCATTCAGCAGCCGTTTGCGTTTTTCCATCTTTAGTGAGTTTTACTGAATTGCGTTTGTTTCTTGCTTGTTCAACTTGCAAAGACCATAAACAATTTTCTTTGCTGTAGTTTTCATTGTTGTTGATTCGATTGATTGAGTGATGAAAAGAAGGTGGTTCGCCCATATCATTTAGAAAAGTTAAAAAACCTTTTTCACCTTTCCATTCGTTACAAACAGCAATTCCACGTGCTCCATAGTAAGCAAAGCTTTTTACTTTTGGATTTTCACATCTTTGCAGCATCCCGTGATAAATATCGTACGCTCGTGATTTATGATTACTTTTGCCATGTTTAAACTTTCCATGTCGCTGTCCAGTTGGGGTGTTGTGCGGCAACTTTTTTACAAACCATTGATTTTCGGGGTATCCTTTTTTTATTCGGTTATAAACCGTGTGAAAATTAAGATTTAACTCCGAGCATAATTCTCGAAGTGATATGATTTTATTTTCGTATTGAACCATTATAAGTTTTTTCATAAATGTTAATTAGCATGACTTATACCCTCACGCTAGTAAGTTTTTGATAGTGCTATAACTTTAAGTGCATATTTCCTGCCCTCCACGCACTTAATCTTTCCGCAGTTATAAACTGTCAAAGCATCTTGTAAGTTACCTAACCGATCGATTTCCTCTCGCAAAATCTGCGCACCGCAGCGCACATTGTAAGTGGCATCCCACAAATGATCTGCATTTGGTAATTTGCATCGTTTAGCATTACTCGGAAGTATTTGTGCAATACCACGTGCTCCAACAGGTGACACAGCTAATTGACGATAACCTGACTCCACCTTTACCAGCGCATGAAGCAGCCGTGGGTGTAGTTGGTACGCCTTAGCAGCTCGGTCTACTTCAGCCTCTATAACGCCTCTGGAAGGCTCTATTGGCGCTTTAAGCAACCGTGTCTGATGGTAGACTAGGGTTTCAGGTAAAGCCGTGTAGCAAGCCAGTACTACGATTGCGGCGCATAACCAGCCGCCGCTTTGGTCCTGGCTCATCGCCGTGTCACAGTGGCTTTAACGGCAGCCGCAGGGTCATCCCCTAGTACGTAGACACGGAACCCGACAGCGCAGGTCACTACACCCACGAAAAAGGCTAAGTGAAGCACAGTGACAGCGATACCAGTCGGTGTGAACAATAGGTCTTTGATAGCTTTCATTGGTGCCTCCTTACTTTACGTTATCCACAGCTTGTGAACAGTCTTGCCACAAGTAGCATTTAAGCGGGACATTGTGGGTTTTCTGGCTTTCCTGGCGCTCGTCCACCCGACTTATCCACAGTTTCCCACCCATCTCGATACCCGTACAGCCTTGAAGGGCAATTAGGGTTATTATTGCGACTACGACGTAGCCTAATCTTACTATTGTCTGCATATACATTCTCCTAGTTACGTTTGTACTGCTTAGTATCCGAAATCGAATCCCTTCAGGGGTTGCCCGAGAGCATCATTAGGCACTACCCGCTGAACGGTCTCTTCGCCTGTTAAATCAGAGTCGAAGATGTTCCGCTTAGGCTTGGTGGTTGTCACGATGCTGTAGCCTGTACCCCACGGTCCTCGGTCCTGCGGCACTGGTAGCACTGGCTGGACTGGCAACCCGTAGACTGGCGCTGCCTGTTGGGGTGGGTGTGGGAACCCCATTATAGCGTTAAACTGCTCTTGGGTGACTTGTGCCATAGCTACGCTCGGAAGCATGGCAAATAAACATAAAATCATACGCATATTACATATCTCCTATTTAGTTAGGTACTGTTTACAGCACAATCTTAGCAAGAAAGATTACAGCACGCAAGGAATAGATTCGGAATATTTTTATATTTCTTTACGGGTATTTTGAGGGAGAGTATAAGTAGGGGATAAAACAAGAGCGGGCTACCGACTAAAGTAAAACCCGCTCTTTAATGGAACTGATATGGAAAACTTACCACTCAATAGTCATTTCTACAAGACATTCAAGAATCTCTTAAAGGGCAAGCTTACAGCCCGAGAGGTCTTAGTTTACGGCATTATCTATAGTTTCAAGGATAACCCAAATGGCTGTTGGATTAGTCGTGCCGATATTGCTAGGCGTATCAACGAATCTGAAGCGACAGCGGAAAGAGCGGTTCAACTCCTCATATCAGAGGGGTACATTAGGACTCATCGAAAGGGGCGATTGAGGTATTATACCCTAACCGATCTGTATCAGGTTGATACAAATGAACCTGACGACCTGTATCAAAACGAGGGTCAATCTGTATCAAAACAAGGGTCCGATCTGTATCAAGTTGATACACTACTAAGATCCATTACTAAGATCCCTACTAAGATCCAAAATAAAAACTCTATTGGATCTGACTCAGATCCAGATAAAGATAATTCAATAAAGAGCAATCCAGTTGCTGGTAGTGCGAGTAATGAAACAGAAAAGGACCCTATGGCTAAAGAAACAGAAAAAGAAAAAGAACTACGCTTACGATTGAACGCTTTAAGAAATGATCCTGTCGGTTGGGAAGACCATGGTACCTACCTGACTAAGTTTGACCCTGAGACTAGAACTACTCTTCGCAAGGCTAAACCTGTCCACCCTGAAAAGACCTGGAATGGTAAAGGTGACTGGAAAGACCTACCTAAGTAGCCTCTTAAAGCCTCTAGGATGGTCGCTATTGAATTATAAAGGGTAAAGGTAGGGTTACCCCTAGGATACGAGGTAGAACGCAACCTAGGGGCTTGTAGGACGTTTAGGCTTTATTGCGAAGATTAGCTATGATGCTGTGATTTTGCACTTTGAGACAGTCAATGAAGCCCATCTTATACGCTAATTTTAACAAGTCGTGAGCATATACTTCTTCGGGAAACTTAGTTTTGATCATTTCTTCGGCGGCTTTATTCAAGTTTTCAATTAACGATAATTGTGCTTCGCTCAATTGAACGTTCAAGTTGGTCATATAATTCCATTATGATTTTTGTAATGTTCATCAGCTATGTCCCAAGCGACAATGAAACGAGCAACTAAATTAGCCTGATCATCTTCGTTCTTAAACAAATGCTCTTTGGCGAACTCAATTTCTTTATTTCGATGAGCATCATACCACGATTGATCGAACTTATGTCGCCAACCTAAGCAGGTGTCAAAATAGGCGCTACTTGCTTCATCCTCTGCCCAGTTAGCTTCTGCAATTTGTTGTAATGATTGTTTCATAAAAATTTACCTGTTTACTTAATTCGTGGTTAACTCATCCAACAAGATACAAAATGTCCAAATTAAAGTCGCTAAAATCAAAGTCATATTTTTTTCATCTCTTTAACGTTTTGCTCGTAATTATGTCGCTGAGTAGCTTCTTGAATTGCTCTTTCCAAGCCTGTATCGCCTTCATAACCAATTCGTGCAACTCTCAAAGCGTGAGTTGGTCCATTCTTCATAACTACATAACCATTCCAATCATGCGATTCATAAACCCAGTAGTCGCCAATCTCAAATAAGATATCCGATTCTTTAAGCATATATCCCTCTAGTTAATTACGTACTCGATTATCAGACACGCAGCACCAACGATGCCGCTACTCCACACTGCTAGCAGTCTAAGTGTTTCTAGTTGCATGATGTCACCCTCGTTCGTTGAAACTATAAACAATTACCAAACCGTAAATCTTTCACGTGAGCGTCAAGAAACCTTACAAGTTCGGGTAGCTTGAAAAAAAACTCGATGTGATTTACAGGCATTTTCAGTCTAACGGCGTAGTTGCCATAGCTTGAGTTGCTACGATTGATCGTAGCTATAAACGCATACTTTTCTTGAATGTCTCTTAGTCTCATATATATCCGTAGTCATTGTTTAATTGTACTTGCTAGCTACTTCCATCGACGACCAGTAAACTTTGCTACACCATACCTTGCCGTGTCGAGCTTCCAGGACATCAAAGAATCGGTGTAGGTTACGCACTAACATTGCTTCCTTAACGCTATCTTTTGCCTTGTTCGCAGCTTGTCTAAGCCTCATGTTGCGAGTGTAATACTTGTTCGCTAGTGCTCTGAGATGTCTCTTATCTGTCATATATTCTCCTTAGTTGGTTAGTTGGTTAACTGCTATATCTATTTAAATGACCTCAATCTTGGCTAGTGGATACTTATCCGCAAGCATCTTTACCGTTTGAGGTATTAGCTTGTTTGTCTTGGTTACCGCTTTATCAAACGTAACTCGCTCATAAACTGCTGTAATGCTGCCGCTCATCGTGTAGGTGGTACCGTCAATCGCTATTCGCTCCCACCGTTCTTGCTCAATTACCCACACACCTTCGATGCGTTTACCGCCTAACGCTCGCTTGAGTTGAATTGCCATTACTGCCGTTTTTGTATCCGTGCTCATTGTTTCTTGATTCATATATTCTCCTTAGTTACTGGTAGTTTACCTACTCATTACAAAATAGTTTACAGCATGTATGATGAGCATGCAAGTATTATCGGCATACTTTTTTTGCGCTTAATGGCTTTTTGCTATAGACAGGTATGTATGTGGTCTACAGTACGCCAGGTAACGAGAGATCAATTGCAGATGCGGGGAAGGGTACAAGAGGGGTACCGACATACTCTACGTAACGCTAGAGGGAATCTATATCTCGCAGTACGAAGATACCTCGGAATATCGAGAGATGAGTTTGCTCATCGGATAGGCGTATCCACTCACTCGTTACGTTATAGGGAGCGTGCCAAGCTACTCTATCATCCAGCCGAGGTTGCCGAGTTGTTCAAGGTAAGCGGCATGACTGCTGACAGATTCACTGAGTTATTGAATGATATCGCATAGTTATAGCGGCCAGGGGCCGCGAGCCTTGGTTACGAGTATTAGAAAACTAGTTACCTATCCTGATTTCGGTAATGATTCCAGGCATATAGGCTGGGAGAGCCTAATAGAGATTTCCAAAACAAAAACGATTTTGAAAGTCGGCAGGGTACCGGTTATAGCTATATCTCATCCCTCACATAAAAATCCCAGTACATTACTCAAACATTGTTCTGCCTACGCCTAATAAAGTTTTTATGACTGACGACGATTTGAAACGAGATGAAGTTGTTGGGGTTGAGCCTATTATAAAAAATCCTGAAGTAGAGGTATTGCCGCCTGTATTGCGAGAGATACCGCATACGAGGCACCACGTTAAGAATGAGCAGCTTGGGTTACAGATACGGGACTTAGCCAGGCTAGGTCTTTCCAAGTCGTCTACGGCGCTTGCAGCCCGGTTATCGACGCATTTACTAGAGAAGTATTACCTAGAGGAGTTTTTGGAGGGTCAGGCTGAGATGCAGCGTGGTTTAGCGTCTGTAGCTGTAGCTGAGGCTATGAATGGTAATACGCCTGTGTTGCTTCACTTGCTTAAGACTAAGCTAGGATGGAGCGAGCAGCATCAGATTGAGATTTCTGGTGAGGTTAAGAGTGTGGTTAGTTCCAAGCCATTAACGAAGGAAGAGTTTATAGCTCGTTATTTGGACAAGGAATGAGGCGTAAGAAAGTTGTAGTTGAGCGGGTAAGGTACTTTAGGTGTCCTTACTGCAAGGTAGTTGGCATGGAGGTTCCTGTAACTAACGTGTTTAGTTGCAGGGTTAGGTTTTGTAGGGGTGTGATTGAGGTGAGTAAGCACGAGGTAACTAAAGAGGATTACGACAGGGTATGGGGATAGAGCATAGCGAGCCTAAAGAAAGCGATGTTGAGGTTAAGAGATGTCCCAGTTGCGGGTACATTAGTACGGTTAAGGTAGAGGATGATAAGCCTTATGTTAGCCTACAGGCTGGCGCTACTGGACCTTACTTTGTGTGCCAGAACTTTAAGTGTAACGTAGAGCGGATTTATAGCGATGATGCGGTGATGGCTAGTGGTATCGGAAAAACACCAAATCGCTGGAACCCCAAGCACGCCAAAGATAAAGACAGAAACCCGCTCTGCATGAACATACTTAGCAAATACGGAGTGGAGAATATACATGTTCAGACCTTTTTGGGGTTAGACTGGGGTGAGGCATGCGCCAAAGAGCAGTCGTTAATCGCCCATTTTGGCCGTATTGAAGCCGGTGGGGTACTTGCTAATTTTACAGATGGCGGAGAAGGTGTCATAGCGCCCAGCAAAGAGGTTACAAAAAGGCGCAGTGATAGACTGCTAGATGAAAACAATCCAATGCGGCAAAGCCATATATCGCTAAACTCAGACCCGGACATACGAAAGCGGCGTATTGAAACCTTAAAATCACCGAAAACGCGAAAAAAAATTAGCGACGCGCTTAAACAGCACTGGAGCAATCCGGAAAACCACGACCGCCGTTCAGAAAAAATGCGAGCTGTACAATTTGCCATAAAAGCAAGCAAGCCCAAGAAAGAAGCTAGGAAAAAACTCAGTAAAGAAGAGCTTAAGGCACTGCGAAGCCAAATTATGAAAGAGCGCAACGCTGACCCGGAATACCAAGCAAAAACGAGCAGTTCCACTCAGACACTTCATCTATGAAGACAAAAAGATCCATCAAATAATGGACGAAAATAATATCTATAATTCTAAGAATTATCAAACATGTTATTTGCTTAATAAACAGGAAGAAAAATTACGGGAAAAGAAACATAAATCCGAAGTAAATTATAATTTGATTCCAGAAATAGTAGAGTTTTTAAAAAAGAAAAATATGTTACAAACTATTGTCTTTTCTTTCTCCCGTAAAAACTGCCAATATTATGCCAGTTTAATTAGAAATACTTTGTTAACTCCTCCGATATCGTGACTGGGAAA
>OGVV01000066.1_pt1 | contig 10883 bp, 24 predicted proteins | sample 1575891 | NCBI WGS metagenome assembly OGVV01 (sample SAMN07581546, study PRJEB24739) | freshwater metagenome | place: Singapore | collected 2015-04
ATTTCGCGGAGTGACTGGAGTTCAGACGTGTGCTCTTCCGATCTTAATTAAATGTGATGATTATAGCTTTCTTCAAGCATTGGGTGATTTTTAGCAATCAGGTTTTTCTTCGCCAGACCTCCAAGCACCACCAACGCCACCGCTGAACCGTAAACCAGGAACATACCCACTTCCATCAAACCAATACCTCCATTGTGTCCCAAAGTACCGGGCTGAACCATCAAAAAGAAATCAATCCAGTGACCTACCAACAAGATGGAACATACCAATTTGAGGAAACAGGTAACGAAGTACAAAGACAAAATAATGGTACTGCTTTTCGTGTATGTAATGGACCATGTACATCATCATCATTTAATGATATTCCAAATCTTACAGCACAACCATGGGCACGTATGCAGTCCCCTGCTAATGATTCAACACAACCATACACAGTAAACTTTAATTTCCAATTTAATTGGGGTACAACAACAGATAATGCTATAATTAGATTCAATTCTAATTATCAATCAATAGTTCCTCAGAATATAACTGCTAATATTAGTGGCTTACAAATCGAAACCTTTACACGTAATTTTCCGGCAATAAATGATGATTTAGAAATAGCAATAGAGATGTTAAGTGGTTCAACTTCTGTATATATTTCTCCTACTTACACAATTAAATTACGAAATATTTCTCAACTTGAATCTGATTTACAAAATCCAAATCCCTCTGCTTGCGATAATCTTATTGTTGGCGCACTTTGTTCTATAGCAACATTTCTCTTTATCCCCTCAGAATATCCCACTGACACACTCACTTCTGTTCTCGATAACCTAGTAACCAAAAAACCTTTTTCTTATTTTTCACAAACTACCTCAGTTATTCAATCAGTAGCATCTTCTTCCCCAAGTTCTGAGTTCGTTAATCTCGAAGTGACAATTAATCTTCCACCTGTTTCTGGTACATACCCAATTCTTACTAAAGACACGCTCGATTCTATATATGATGAAGCTACTCGTTTAATGGTACGTGATGTTATTGGTTATGGTCTTTGGATTATATTCGCACTGACAGCCATATATATGCTTCTCAATATTTTCAATCGAGCAGTCTACCTTGGTGAGCAAGGTAACGAAAAAACTCAGTCGTTTCAAAATAGGGTTAAGTCTAGACACGAACGCTAAATTACCCACGTGACCGCCTGAGCGGTCACACGTGGGGTATAGGGGGCGCATAGCCCCCATTGTCAGAGACACCTTATTGACCATATCAACCGAAGATGCTAAACTCCCAACATGATAACTAGCGCTACTATTCTATTCATAGCCACCTTATTGTATGGTTTGTCCAATCTACTCCCAACTGGTGATACCCTTCCTGTAACTGTCGAGAACGCTTTTACTTGGCTAGTGTCAGCTTCTGCTCCATTTAATTATATTCTACCAATAGCCACTGTTTGGACTGTTATTTCTATAATGATTCCGATTCTTGTTGCTTACTTCTTTTGGAACGGCATACAATGGATTATTAACACGATAAGAGGTAATTAATTTACGTATGATAGAGGTATATACAGGTGAACCAGGTGCATGCAAAACAACTGCTTTAGCTCGAAAAGCAAAACAGTGTCTCATCGAAAACGAACGAGTACATCAAAACACAGGTTATATGAAAAAAGTGTATAGTAATATTCGCTTTTCTCCTGAACTCCATTCGCGTTATCCTCAATATATTCAATACTTTGACGATCTTGAGGACATAGATTCTTTGCGAAACTGTGATATATTTATAGATGAAGTTTCTCTATACTTTGACGCTCACAATTGGGAAGCTCTACCGCGCCGTGTTAAAAAATTTTTAAGATTACTTCGACACTATGGGGTCAATATTTACGGGGCTAGTCAAGATTTTAAAACTGTCGACCCGTCTTTTCGTCGTCTTGTTGCTAAAGGTCATCTTTACTACTTTGACCGTATTGTTGGCACTGATGAACCCAATCCTGCAACCCTCCGGCCAGCGCACCCGATAGCAGCGTTCCTTGCCGAGACGCCTTGCCAACTCCTCCTCGAGTTTCTTGCCGGGAGCATCGTTGTCCACCGCCAGGATGAACTTCTCAACCGCCTCAATGGTTGGGTCTTCGACATCGATGTACGTGAACTTCTTGTCGAACGACTTGCTTTCAATGGCAGGGGCGCCATCAGGTACAGATATGGCATGCCGATAACCGGCCACCTCGAAAGCAAGCGCGTCGAACTCACCCTCGGTAATGATCGTGCACTTCGAATCGATGTCGTCATACTTGTACCAGCACTTCTCAGCGCCGCTCTCCTGTGTGAAGTACTTGTCGTGGGTGCGGTACTTGACGTTCACTACCTCACCGTTGCGCACGAACGGGAAGGCAATGGCGCTACGTTCCTCTTCAACCTGGGGGAAATACTTTGTCGCCAAGGTGATCTGGTTGCGAGCTGCCACCTCGGGTGTAATGCCACGGGTGCCAAGCCAATCGATCGCCTTGTCTGTCAGAAGCTGCGGCTTAAACTCAGGCTTGCGGTAAACCTTCTTGTGTGTCTGTTGTGTGTACATCCCGGTTCCTAGTGCGCCACTCCAACCGCAATGCCAACAGTTCCACAAGCCACGCTCGGTGTTGACGTTGAGGCAGGGGTACGACTTCTTCTTACGGGTAGGTGAACATTGCGGACACGGGACTTTGACTTCGGAGCCGGTGCGCCCACGAAGATCAATGCCGTAGTCTGCAAATGTTTTGTTCACTATAGCCCTGTGTTGATATGTTATTAGCGTTCATAATACTTTATTGTTGCGCTAATGTATATAGGGATTACCCGTATATACGTTGTATCAACAGGGGAATGTGGTTGCGCCGCTACAACCAGGGCGCCGGATCACTCGAAGCGCGGGATCAACCTATTTGTTTTTATATCAACTGGTTTATCTGTCATCCCGTATATTCACGATATATATGTTTAAACAGATAACTACAGTTAAACCCTTTCTCTTTGGTGAAGACGCACTTATGCCATCCGTGGGATGACCCATGCGCCTTCAGCGGTCTTTCTCTTCGGAGCCAGACAGCACCCGGCAGACTTGCGTGTACGTGGATCTGCCTTCGCCACCACTCCCCCTCTTCCCACACTCACTCCGTCACAGTAGGGGGTCTTAAGAACTGCGCTGCCGTTGGTTATTCCCCGACCACAGTCCCGCAATCGTTTCACCGATGTCGCAATATTACTCCAGCTATTATGGGATACGCAAGTGTGATGTTCGTTTTGCTATTGTGGCGCTGGCAAGAAGCAGAAGATGACCAGGGATGTGTTCACTTACCTACGTGTTGTCGGGCGTGTCGTCTCAGTGCTGTCCCCTGTGTTGTAATAACACCACTACTGATAAATTATTTTGCAGTATAGGTGTTGACATACCATATTAGCGGTATTAATATTACGTTACTGGCAACGCAACGCATGGAGGAACCCAGTGACAGCAACGAAATCGCCGCACGTTTTACAGGGAATACAGCATGTCATCGCCGCATTCGCTGAGAACGGGATCGGCAAGAACCGCAAGAACGAGAGCCAGGGATTCAAGTTCCGTGGCATCGATGACGTGATGAACCGGATGGCTACTCATCTCAATGAGGCCAACCTTGTCATCGCCCCGAATATCAGGAGCCGTGAAGTTCATGAGCGTGTTAATAGTCGTGGCAACCCGCTCTTCTACGTGACGGTGCAGGTTGACTACACGGTGTACTCCACCGTGGACGGCAGCTCGATCGTCTGCTCCGTACCTGGCGAAGCAATGGACACGGGCGACAAGGCAACGAACAAAGCCCTGTCGATCGCCTACAAGTACATGGCGTTCCAGCTCTTCGCTATTCCCATTGATGAAGATCCTGATGCCACCACCCACGTGGTCGGCAAGAAAGAACCTGTCGAGTCTGTCGAGTTGATCTCGATGGATGAGGCTGAGTTGATCACTCGCTTGGCTGCACAGGCGAAGGTCAACATCGATGCAATGTGCAAGGCATACGGCATCAAGTCGATTGGTGAGTTGCCCAAGGCGAAGGTGCCCGAGGTGACGACCCGCATGCAGCAGAAGATCAAAGCCAACACCGAAACAACTGAGTAAGGAACAGCAATGAACAAGCAATACAACAACATCTCCGTCTTCAAGGCCAAGGTTTCCGATAACCCCAAGGCGCCCCAGTTCAACGTCGTCATCGAGATGGCTGACGGAACCAACTGGCGTGGTGGTTTGTGGGAAGCCACGTCCAAGGCGGGAACGAAGTACCTGCGTGGCTCACTCGAGCCCGATACCGGCAAGCCTGGTGGTGCTGCACCTCAGCGTCAGTCCCGCCCCGAGCCGCAAGACATTCCCTGGTAAGTACATGAGCCGCATACGGGAGAACATCGACATCTGGCAGATGTGGGCGCACCGACCGTATGCGCGTACTAGGTGCGCGGTACCTCCTACCCTGCGTCAACAGGGTCTGCCCCCGAACCGCACGGTCAATCTGCTAAGGCGGTGACAGCTGGAGAGACAGCAAACCCAACTTTAATTCGGAGATTTAAATGAAAGACATCGTTATCACTGGCGCACAACTCGAGCAGCTCATGAAGTTCCTGGATGATCAGCCGCACAAGATCGCCGCCCCGTTGATCCAGTTCTTCGGCCAGCTCCACGCAGCCCAGCATCCTACTGAACCCGAGGCGGCGCCCACTGTTGAAGCAGAAGAGCCATCGGCAGAACGCGAATGAATACAGTCGAGCAATGGAACCCGGTTGCTGGCTACGAGGAATACTACGAGGTCAGCAATGCCGGGCGCGTTCGGTCAATCGCCAGGTCGCACACCGCAACCCACCCGATTACGGGCAAGCCGTGTGAGTTCTTTCGCAAGCAGGCCATGCTGAAGACTCAGGTTCGCAAAGATGGGTATGAGCAGGTGAGGTTGTCCAAGGGCACCCCGAAAACAGCGCTGGTTCACAGGCTTGTGCTTGAGTCTTTCGTGGGCCCAAGGCCGCAGGGGATGGTTTCGTGCCACAACGACGGCAATCGAATCAACAACCGACTGTCGAACTTGAGGTGGGACACGCAGAAATCAAATGCAAATGATTCGCTGAAACACGGGACAAGGCGCCTTGGAGAACGCCACCAAAACTCCAAGCTAAACGACGCGATTGTAAAAGAGCTGAGGAAGATATCCCTGTACGGGATTGCAGCATCAGAACTCGCGGCGCAAGTTGGCGTTGCCCCCGCGACGGTGCGTACCGTAGTTCGTGGAGGCACATGGCGCCATGTCTAATCTTACGAACATACACGGGCTGCCTGACGCCATCTACCAGGCGGTGAAGAACGATCCGTACAAAGGGGGCGGGGACATCTCCGTCACCAAGCTGATCGATTCACCGCAGCGCCGCCAGCTGATCGCCAGGTACAAGGACTCGATCGTTGAGGATGTGTCCGAGCGCATCTGGTCGTTGCTTGGCCAGGCTGTGCACACCATCCTGGAACGCGCCAACAAGAGCGACATCGTTGAGGAGCGGCTGTATGCCGAAGTCAACGGGTGGAAACTCTCAGGGCAGTTCGACCGGTTGTGTTTGCACGGGTCATCCCTCGATGACTACAAGGTCACTGGGGTCTTCAAGGTAATGAAGGGAGACTTCAAAGACTGGACGATGCAGCTCAATGTTCTTCGTTGGCTGGCGCTTCAGAACGGTCACAAGGTAGACGGACTTCGCATCATCGCCATCCTTCGTGACTGGAAGAAGTCTGAGTCGCAGCGTAAGCAAGGCTATCCAAAGACGCCGATCGTTTCGATTGACATCGAGGTGCTTCCGCTCGAGGAGGTATATCAGTACATATGCGACCGTATCTCCCTGCACCAAGCAGCATCAGCGGGAGAGAAGATCTTGTGTACTGACGAAGAACGCTGGTACGAGGGCACCAAGTGGGCGCTCATGAAGAAGGGCGGCAAGAGAGCGATCCGCATTTACGAGAGCAAAGATGACATTGAATCGCCAGTCTCTGACGGCTTATTTGTTGAGGAGCGAAAGGGCGGATACAAGCGTTGCGCTGAGTACTGCGAGGTCGCTCCATTCTGCGAACAGTATCAGCCTGACAGGGAGGATGCTGCAAATGCCTTCTGGTCGGAAGGTGGCGGTGGTTGATTACAACGAGACCCGCCAGACGTATGTGTGTTTGATGAACACGCACGATGTCGAAGGCCACCAGTACATGACCAAGCGTCAGCTGCTGGAAGCCAGGCTGGTTGAGTTCACACCAGAGTTTTTGTTGAAGCATTGCAAGGAAAACAAATGAACACCGAAGATACAAACAAGTTGTGGATGGTCGATGACGTGGCTGCCTACGTCGGACTGTCCAGCTTCACCGTGCGGCGCCTGGCCAAGAAGGGGGCGATCCCCGCTGCCAAGGTTGGTCGTGCCTACCGTTTCCGTCGTGATGACATCGATGCCTACTTGCGTGATCAATACGCCAAGGGGGTCGAAGATGCAGCGGCCTGATAGCACTGTCGAAGTGAAGGCGGAGTTCACTGCCATGTGGTCTCAGTTCGCAGATCAGCACTGTGAAGAGATGAACGCAGGAGACTGGCTGCATCTCTTTGGTGTGCTGGTGGGGATCGTCCTCGCCACCGCCGAGCTGGATGACGACACGGCTAGGTCGGGCGCCGAAGCAGTAGCTGGCTTGGCGATGGAAATGAAGGGCCACCTAGACAGCGGGATCTACTCGCAACAACACCTTCAGTGAGATCGATATGGCTACGTGTGTGATTATTTTGGAAGACGTTGATCCCAACAAGAATGATGGGAGCAACCTCACCATTCAAGTTTTGGAGCAGGAGTCAGTCCCCGGCGAGAAGTCGCTGGCAATGACGCTTGCCCGCGGGATCTCCGCTCGGGTGCTTGCCGCAGCCGAAGCAAAGGAAGCCGATGCTGAATGAACTGTATCTCATGCAACGGACACACGGATGTCTATGACTCACGCCTGTTAGAGGGGAACCAGTTCCGGCGCAAGCGCAAGTGCCGGCTGTGCGGGGTACGGTTCTCCACGTTTGAAGTGCTGGAGGGGGAGCTGCCAACTCCCGCCCCCAAACCAAAGGTGCCACCCAAGCCGAAGCAATCTAAGCCGAAGCGAGAGCGCCTACCGAAGCAACCACGCAGCAAAGCAATCAAGCCGCGCCGACCAGAGGATGACTTCGAGGATGACTTCAATGCCATCACCGATGAGCTGTGGGAAGTGGCAAGAGATCTTGGAATCGAGGGATTCAAATGACAATGGAAGAACTAGTCAAGCGGATGGATGAATCGTTCATCGAACTCCGCAAGCTGCACGACAGCGAGAAGGTGGAGCACGTGATGGTCGAGACAATCGCCAGCTTGCTGCACAAGATTGACGAACGAGACGAGACGATCGCCAGGCTGCGTCTCGAGATCCAGCAATTGAAAGAGGAGCAAGACCGTGCAATCAAATATTCCTGAAGGCCACTGGCCATTCCACGCCACAACCGTGGGCGATATATACGCGGAAGAACTGAAGAAAAGGATGGAAGGTGAAGCTGCCTTCTATCAGGTCGGTGGCACCCACTACCAGAAAGCCATCCAACCCTGGGATGCAATGGAAGCGTGGATGACGCACGAAGAGTTCTGCGGCTACCTTCGTGGCAACGTGATCAAGTACGTCGCCAGGTACAAGGAGAAGGGTGGCGTCGAGGATCTGAAGAAGGCCAAGCACTACCTAGTCAAGCTGATTGAAACGGAGGATCTCCAATGATGTTCGTCCTGGGGTTGGTGTCGTTCCTGATCGCGTGCTTTCTTGCGCCTTACGCTAGCAGGACGGATGATAATTTAATAGTGGTGCCGATGATGGTGTTCCTGTGGGGCGGCGTGGCACTGATGTCGATCTCGCTGGTGATGTTCCTGTGGAGGGTGATGCCTTGATGGATCTGCTCACCGAACAGGAAGACCAGGAAACCCGGTGGGCGCGTGAGATCCAGGAGTGTCAGATCCGATTCGAACAGCAGGTACGGGCGGCCATGAAGCACGCACGCAACAAGGCCAACCGCATGAAGCACTACACCCAGCTGCGCAAAGAGATCGGGGATGACGCTGCACGCGAGGTGGCGAAGATGGTCGAGGGCATCCTGGCCGGCAAGTGCCGCTACCCCAAGTGGTTCCGCCAAACAGAACGTGTTGTTTTTTAACGTCAATAGTAATTAGCGCTTGTGATAACTATTGTTGTGTTATATAGTTTTACTGCGCGTCCCCGAAGGAGCGTGCCATGAAGATGTACCAACGGGGATCGATGTGGTGGGGTCGGTGGTCAGCCAAAGGCAAGCGGTTCCAGGAACCCTCTGGGACAAGCGACGAGGTACTGGCCAAGGAGATCCTGAGTAAGAAGTACGCCGAGAGTTTTCGTGAGAGGGTTCTTGGCGAGAAGCCACGCAGGACGTGGGCCGAGGCGACCAAGCGGTACCTCGAAGAGCACCAGACGCTACGCACGATCGGTTCTTACGAGAAGCAATCGGAGTGGTGGACGGAGCGATTCAAGGACAAGCGCGTCACCTACCTGGATGAGATCACACCAGACCTGGTGCGGGAGATCCGGAAGTGGTGGTTGTCTGTGCCCAAGCAGCGTGGTGGTGGTAAGCGCACACCGGCAGATGTGAACCGGTATATCGCCTACCTGCGATGCGTAGTGAATGCAGCGTATCGGGAGTACCGCTGGTACCAACCCGGTGAAGAACCCCCGCTGTATTCCTTCGAGCCAGGTGAAGTGTGGCGGTTGCGGTTCTTGTCTGCGCAGGAGGTGGCTGCGCTGGCCGATGCTCTGCCCCATCCGTTGGGGTTGGCAGCACGGTTGGCAGTAGCGACTGGACTGCGTAGGCGCAATCTGTTGCAGATGCGGTGGGATCAGATTGACGGGGATGCCGTCACGATTCCGGGGCAGCTCATGAAGAATGGGTCGCCGTTGCGGATACCGCTCAATGCCGAGGCGTTGGCGATTCTCCGACAGCTGCGAAACAAGTCCGAGTGGGTCTTCCTCAAGGAGTCTGGCGCCCCGATCAAGGAGATCCCTTCCAAACTCTGGAAGCGTGCGTGCAAGGAGGCTGGCTTGGCGAATCTCCGCTGGCACGATCTACGTCACACGTGGGCGTCGATCATGCGGCAGCATGGCGTACCGCTCGAGGTGATCCAGGAGCTTGGCGGGTGGAAGGATGACGCGATGGTGCAGCGGTACTCGCACCTGTCAGTCGATCACCTGCGGGGCTATGCGGCGATGGTGGACAAGGCGTTTGTAGCGGCTGGTACAAATCTGCTACAGCCAGAGACCACCCGCCCCCGGCTAGTAGTCGTAAACGGTTGATTCGGTTGGTGCTGCTGAGTGGACTCGAACCACCGACCTACTGATTACGAATCGGAAATAATAGTTATTAGTGCAACAGATTAGCTCGTTGATTCAACAACTTGAATCGGGGACGCGCAACCTAACGAGCACTGTTGAGCAGTGAATTGAGTTGTGTACTGACACAGTTTTGCTACAGGAGAAGCACAGTGAATATCGATGACTACCAGCAACAGGCCATGCGTACAGCCAAGCGAGTGGATCAGTCGTACGACTTGACGCATGCGGCACTCGGGCTGACCGGTGAGGCCGGGGAGTTCTGTGACGCGATCAAGAAGCACGTGATCTACGGCAAGCCGCTGGACAAGGGTAATGCGCTGGAAGAACTTGGCGACATCCTTTGGTTCTGCGCCCTGGCTGCTGACACCCTTGGCGTCAACCTCAGTGAGATCGCTGACCAGAACGTCAAGAAGCTGCGCCTGCGCTACCCCGAGAAGTACTCGGACAGCCTGGCCAAGCAGCGCCTGGACAAGGAGGTGGCATGAAGCCGAGGCCAACCAAACACCTTCGGTTCGTGGAGCGACAGGTGCGGCTCAACCCGTTTTACAAGTCGGTCAACGGCAAGGGAGAGGTCGTTCCTGGCACACAAACTGTGCGCATCCTTCAGCAATTCTGGGAGGAGGAAGACGGCCCTGATAGCGCAGGCGAAATGCTGGGGGCATGGCGCGACATCCCGGTCGTGCAAGAGGGGGAGTGGCTATGAGCGACGGTAAGAAGTTTTGTTTCTCGTGCCAGTGCCTGCGCAACGAGGCAACGGGTCAGTGGTTGCAGCGCAAGATCAAGCGGTGGGTGTGCGCCACGTGTGCTGAGCGCAAGAACGTATCGCCGTATGCCCGCAAGGACACCGTACAGAAGTGGGTTGAAGATGGGAGGAGTGTGAGATGACAAAGGCAACGACAGCATGGGATCAGCCAACCCTGTCCCACCCGGATGGGGCAACACCAAAGCAACCGGTTGAGTTCAAGCCGCTTAACGTGTCGCGTTATATGCGCACCGCTAACCGGAAGGCGCCAGTCGAGGATGCGCCAAGCAAGATCGGCGGGAAGTTGCACCCGGCACCAGGACAACCGGCTATTCCTGACAGCCGTGACTTGTGCGGGAACGACTGATGGATGACTGGTGGATGGCCGTTGGCCTTGGAGTTTTTCTGGTGTGGATGATCTGGTGTGTCATCTGCTTCTTTGATTAATGATTCATAAACTTAGCGTTAAATCGGTTAATGCTCGATTAATGGTGCAAAAGAATGACTGACCGAGAAGCAATGAGGCTGGCGTTGGAAGCGTTGAAGGATATACATCCCGGCAATATGACACCTATGGCAGAGGAATACTGGGGCAAAGCCATCACCGCACTACGCCAAGCACTTGAGCAGCCGGAGCAGCCGAAGTTCTTTTACGGACAAGACCCAAATGTGCTGACCACGCACGACAAAGGAGCGGTCAATGAATGAAACAGATTGGCTAATA